>Ga0306899_1000301_pt1 | contig 27769 bp, 9 predicted proteins | sample AntRauMFilla3764_FD_190407 | JGI IMG/M metagenome (GOLD analysis project Ga0306899, IMG submission 190407) | Saline lake microbial communities from Rauer Islands, Antarctica - Metagenome Filla 3 #764 (v2) (version 2) | ecosystem: Environmental > Aquatic > Non-marine Saline and Alkaline > Saline ... | reverse complement strand
CGGTCAATCTCCAGCAGCCGCAGGACGATGTAGATTTCTACCCCCGGGACAATCTGACGACCCTGCGCCCGGCGACTGTATTCAGCGGTGGTGGGATAAAGTTCGGCCCAGAAATTACCATGGGCCGGCGGCTCTCCGACAGCCTTGGCGGTCGGGAAGGGATCCGGGTCGCGATTCTCAAATATGCGGTTGGCGGCACCAAACTGGCGACCGACTGGGTGCCCGGCGGCGATGCGACCACCACAGGCGACGGCCCGCAGTACGCTGCCTTTCAGCTGACGGTCACCAACGGTCTGGCCGCGCTTGCCGCCGCCTATCCCAATGCGACTCTGGAACTTGAGGGCATGGTCTGGGTGCAGGGCGAATCGGATGCGAACAGCACTGACGCTAACAACTACGAAAACAATCTGAGCGCATTTATTGCCGACGTGCGCGCGACCTATGGCGACGGACTTCCTTTCGTGCTCAGTCGTCTGTCCAGCGGGCAGACCAACCTCAACAGCACTTACCTCGCCACCATACGCAGTGCGCAGACCACAGTCGCCGATGCCGATCCTCTGACAGAGTGGGTGGATACCGACGGATTCGGGCTCAGTGGCGACAATCTGCACTTCGACGCCACCGGCCAGCAACAGCTCGGCAATGCGACCGCAGGAGCGCTGCTGTCACCTCGTCCGTTCACCACCAATCCCACCTTGGGTTATGACGGCAACGGCGACCTGGTTATCGTTCTAGAGCACGCCTTCCGCGATTTTTCCTACAGCTTGCAAACCAACCCCGGCTTGGAGGCCGCAGGCTGGGTCGAGGTGGAAAGCCTGACTGCGAACGGGTCTCTGGTCTTCTTTACTTATCCTTCCGCTGGCGCAGGGCAGAAGCGCTTCTTCCGAATGGGGAGGCTTTCGGAGAACTAGAAGGCATCCGTGATGAACGACTAACAACGTTCTAACTTTAAAAGGTAAGTTGAAGCGTTAATGGACGTTCATGAACGTTAATAAAGAGAGATATCTTGCTATAAATAATACCGATTTATAAAATTCTTGAACCTGTAGGGCGGCAGCGCCTGTGCGTCAACCTAAGGAGAAGGAGGGGATATTGGATCATGATAGTAGCATTATATTGCGGCTTCATAAACTCCCCTCCTGCCCAACGGGATAGGAGGGGACCGCGTGATCGCCGTCCTGACCTGAGCCTGTCGAAGGGTTCAGGCGAGCACGCAGGGGTGGTTTCAGGGCGGGGCGGACGATGTAATCCCTGTGGAAAGCTGGGCAGCAACAGAAACCACCCCTGAACGCACCGCCTGAACGGCGATACCTTCTGTCCCCTCCTTGAAAAGGCGGGGAGCTTGTGGCCTCGCTCACCGCTACGGGAGGTCGAATGGGGTCATACCGTAAAAGTAAACTAGCTACTATTATATGACTGTATATTGATGTGCTGATGGCGCGAAGTTTGCGAATCGAGCGAGAGGGCGGGGTGTCTCACGTGATCAACCGGGGCTATTCTCCTCCTTCCCTTTGATTAGCTACGGCGGACAGGCTGCCAGGACTTGTCTATCAACGAGGGTGCCCCATCTAGCTTTCGAGTGTTGCCTATTTCTCCTTCGGCACTGGTCCGATCGTGCCGCCTGAAACTAGTCGGGCATTGGTGACGCCTTTGTGCAAGTCTTGCTTACCCAGGCTGATATTTTTCGCCCAACTTTCGACTCGCTTAACCACATACTTGGAATCCCAGGCGATATGGGTGATGTTGGGTTTACACCAATAGTAGCTAGGTCTGACATCGGTGCAAGCAAGAGACACCTGAGCTGGGGCGCTGATACCGCGCGAAGCCAGGTGCTGCACTACGGGGAATAACAACATCGGATCGCCGATGATCAACGCGGTGGGCGGCGTGACCCGGAACAGTGAATCAATCATCTGGCTGAATGCCTCGGCGTTGTCCTCCCAGTCCGGCATATTGTAGGAACCTGTCCGGATACCGTGCGCTTCCAGACGATTCAGAAATAAGCTTTCGAGCAAGCCCAGTTCTGGTTTTCGGCGATCTTTCCGCACCACCATCACAATGCGCTGGTGCCCGAAATCGACCAGCTTATCGACAAGTTCTTCCAGCGCTCCCGCCTTCTTCGGCCCCGCGCTGGCGACAGGAATGCGGACCGAGTGCCCGAACAGCGCGAAGGTTGGGATGGACTGCGCCGCAAACCATTCGAGCACATCCCGCGGGCCGGATATGACCACCCAGGCGTCCGCCTGAGTCGCTTCTACAAAACGGGCAATACGCTTGGCATCCATATCCAGATCCAGCATTGATTTCGTCGAAAAGCCCGCTTCGTGGCCCGCTAGCTGAAGCTTGTGCACCAGTTCCACCAGGTAGCTGGTCATCTGGTCCGAAAACTCGTAGAGCAAAATCACCACCCGCAGGGCCCTCCCTTGCTTGACTCCGCCGTCCAGATGGATCCGCCGCCGCTGACCCGCCCCCTGTGAAACCAATAAACCTTCCCGGGAAAGTCGCCGCATGGCGCGCTCCATCGTCCCGTGGCAGCAGCCAATTTCCTCGGCGAGCCGATTGCGTCCCGGCAGTGTGCCTCGCCAGCGCCCACTTAGTATCCCCTGACGCAGCAAATCGGTGACCTGATCGGTCAGTGATGATAAAGGCTTACGGGGCATCTAGACAACCTGTCATAAAATAGGACAGTGACGCAAACAAATTAAAATTGGATACGCCTGAGACTCAATCAACTTATAATCTGAAATATCGGTGAGAGGGCTGAACCCTCACCCTCACCCCAATGTGACCCCTCTACGTTTGGAGCAAGAAAAAATTAAATCAAAAAACTACCCGTTCACCATTTGGATTTTTCGGATAGTTGGCCTGCTGCTCGTTTCAAACATGGTGCATGCCGACAACTGCAAAGAAAACCAGAAGAGTGTCGACCAACTCATGCTTGAGTTCCGGGAACTCGGCTTCGGTATGTTCATCCACTTCAACATGGCGACCTACCACGGCGTACAATGGGTTGAGGGCTACCCCGAACCGTCCACCTTCGACCCCGGCGTAGACACCATCGATACCGATTCCTGGGCTGATGCCGCTAAAGCTGCCGGCATGAAATACGCGGTCCTGACGACAAAGCACGTCGCCGGCTTTTGCCTATGGGACAGCGCGTACACGACTTACGATGTGATGCATCCGGACTGCCCCTACCAGAAGGATCTGGTGGCACAATTCGAATTTCCTGCTCAACGTTGGACCCGACCGACAAGGCAGAATCATCCCAACCAGTCTGGACGCTTTGACTAAAATTGGTGAAAAATAGAATCTAGAAAGAACCCGATACTTAAAATCCAGCGACAAGGTTTATGGAGGCATTGCAAAGAAACGATCTGATTATCTCAGTATTGCCATCAAGCCCGTCCGAACAGCCACAAAAATAATGAAGATGCAAAATATGAGCCCTTGTTTAAAGAAATTTCGATATTTGCTGGGGGCTCTGTCCCTCGCCGCCTTGTCCGCTGGGACGGCAACTGCGGAAACCATACCCGCCGAGCTTCCACCGGTGGATCTTGCTGCACCGGTGGCCAAAGACAAGCCGGTCAAAGTCTACATTCTGTCCGGTCAGTCCAACATGTTGGGATTCGGCCGGGTCAAGGGCGCAACACCGCTCTACAGTCGTATTTTCCTCTCAGCGGATCCCAATGCCCAGGACACGGTATTACCGATTAGCAGCCAGGCGATGATGCGAATGGGGGTTTACCAATCCGCCGCGGCCGATGCCCCCGCTGGCGCGTTGGCCCAAATCTACCGTGGGGAAAGTCCGACAGGCCAAGCAGCCAAAACAGAGGCCTTTTTGCTCGGCTCGACCGAAGTGACCATCCCCGCAATCGAAGGCCCCCATGTGGTGGTCGCGGAGGCCTTCATCGAGTCGCCTCTGGGCGGCGTGTTCGAAATCCACCCCGGTTTCGAGTCGAGCAGCCACTGCGTGGCGACGGTTGATGGCAAGGAAGTCTATCGCAAGACGGGTAGCGGCGAAGCAACATTGACAACCGTCGTACTGAAGAAAAATCAGCGCTACCCCTTGCAGATCACCTACAAGCAAGGCGGCTCGGCAGCGCTTTGGATGGAGAAACTCGACCTCAAGGGAATGGGTGACCTGGAATGGGTGGTCAACGATCTTGGCAAGTTCACTAGCTTGCTCGACTCCGAAGGAAACTGGGCCAAGCGCCCGGATGTGCAGCTGAACGACGCCTACATGGGCAAGGGCAGGACCGCCCCACTTAGCGTCAACGCGGTCGGCAAAAGCTTTGGTCCGGAACTCGGCTTCGGTTGGGTGATGGGCCAATTTCATGAGGAGCCCGTCATCGTCATGAAAGCTGACATCGGTAACCGCAGCCTGGGCTGGGACATTTTACCCCCCAACACTGAAGCCTGGGAGTACGAGGGTAAAGCTTATCCCGGCTACGGCCAGCGTGTCGATGAAAGCGGCAAGCCGGTGGATGCCAACGGCCAGGGCTGGTATGCGGGCAAGCAATATGATGATTACACCACGTCGATTCGTGCGGTGCTGGATAACTTCGACGAGAAATATCCACAATATGCCGATCAGGGCTTTGAAGTCGCAGGCTTTGTCTGGTGGCAGGGCCACAAAGATGGGCCCAACCCCGGGCATAATGCCCGCTACGAGGAAAATCTGGCTAACCTGATCAAGGCCTGGCGCAAGGAATTCGACGCGCCGGACGCCCCCTGGGCGATCGCTACCGTCGGCTTTGATGGCGAAAATATGCCGGAGCATTACCTGCGGATTGCTCAGGCCCAGCAGGCCGTGGCCGACCCGAATCAACACCCGGAGCTGGCAGGAACCGTCAAGACGGTTGATGCCCGCCCCTTCTGGCGGCCGGCCGGCATTTCACCCAAAAACCAGGGATTCCACTACAACCACAATGCCGAGACCTACATGCTGGTTGGCGATGCGCTCGGGCGCGCGATGGTGGAGCTCAAGGGCGGCAGCGCGGAATACCCATCCGGAGCCATCGACCCCTCAATTGATCTTATCCCCGACCTCGGCTGGAGGGTGAATGCCCGTACAATCGAGGCCATGCAGTCCGCGCTCAAGCCGGTCCTGCTCGACGAAGCCATCCCCGCCTATGCCAAGAATGCGCACGAGGTACCGACCCACCTTCGAAATGCCATGCCGCTATCGGCAATCCTGTCGAATGAGCGTCCGGAGAGTAAACGCCGGGAGCACGTGCTCACCCAACTGGATAAGATGATCAGCTATTATGAAATGGCCGGGGTGGATGATTACAGCTGGAAGCACCTGCCCGCCACTCCGATCGATGCCGAGTGGCAATACTTCAGCTTTGATCCTGAAAAGGAACCGGAGAACCAGAAATTCAAGATTCGCTACCGCGAGGTCGCCATGCCCTCAGGCATGGAGGACTGGTATACGGTGGGCTTCGATGCCGCCGAGGCCGGATGGGCAACTGGCAAGGCCCCATTTGGACAAAACAATGGCGCGCTGGAGCCGATCAGGAAACATTGCGATGCTGACTACTGCCAATGCGATATGATGCCCAATACAAAATGGGAAAACGAGGTGCTGTTGATGCGCACCACGATGAAGGTACCCGAGTTCGATCCGGGACAACGCTATCGCATGGTTGTCGGGGGCGCCGGTCACGGCTGGAGCGGCGAAGGCTATGCCCTCTACATTGAAGGCAAACTGGTCAGCGAGATGACCTTGGGCTTTTACAAAAACGGCGGGCCTCCGCGCGGCGTCTTCCTCTTCAATGATCTGCAACAAGAAATGGCAGGCAAGGAAGTCACAGTGGCACTTAAAGGATTTCTCCGTATGAGTGGTCATAAGAGCAGTGAGGCACCGCCTCGGGGGCACCTGAGCGCCTGGGTCCAATCGGCCAAACTGCCACCTTTGCTACAAAAGCAAGCCGCTGAGAACTCTGGTGAGTCGCTTCGCTGAGAAAAAAACCTGCCTCTGGATTTCACGCTGTTACTGTCGTCCAGTGGGAAAATCGAAGACAGCACCTACCTCGAAACACCTCATAAAAACAACGCATTGCTCTTGCGAGCGATGACAGCTAAAAAACCGATCCATTATGAAGAGAACTAAAGTCGTATTTTTCTTAAATGTTGTTGTAATAATATTCACTTTCATCGGGCAACTGTCGGGACAAGAAAAAGACAGGGCAACCGATACCGGAGAAACTCATTTCACCTTCACCAAAACCGGTTCTCTGATATCGCGTCCAGTCGACATGCCTAAGCCGGGCCCTTACTATCCCTGCCTGGTCAAGATGGATGGGGTGGACAAAATCACTTATGCAAGGTAGGCGCACTTTTATTGTAAAAAGCAGTTTGGCTGCAGTTGGCTCGGCTACGCTTTTCAACACTGCAACAGCAAAAAAGCCACAGGCCAATTTGCCGGGGGTCGACGGCTATAACTACCGTCTGCCAAATTTCAAAAAAGGCAGTCGCCTACTCTTTCAGGGCGACTCCATCACTGACATGAAGTGGGGGCGCAACCAGAGTGATCGCAATCATTATCTCGGCCACAGCTATGTTTACCTCATTGCGGCCCGACTTGGCGTAGAAATGGCCGAAGCACAACTCAATATTTACAACCGGGGAATAAGCGGGCACACGGTTTCAGATCTCCGCAAGCGCTGGCAAAAAGATGCGATCGATATCAAGCCTGACCTTCTGAGTATTCTTATCGGCACCAATGATGTAGGCTCAGGAGTAACGGAAAATAAATTTGAAGATAACTACCGCCATATACTCGATGCCAGTCGAAAAGCTAATCCCGAACTTAAGATTGTTCTGCTTGACCCGTTTGTACTTCAGTCGGGAAAGCTAGCGCAGCAGGAGGCATGGACACCCCGCCGGATGGCAACGGACAAACTTAGAGCTGTGGTTGCCCGACTGGCAAAGGATTACAACGCAGTTCACGTTAAGACTCAGGATGTTTTTGACTCTGCAGCCAAAGCATATAGCCCCGAGCAATGGATTTGGGATGGGGTGCACCCGTTACCCCAGGGACACGAACTAATCGCCCGCAATTGGATTCATGAAGTAAGTGGTCGCTGGGCTTAGCTTTTCCTTAATCTCATAACTTAATTACTATTCAATATACGTTACTTAATTATTCTTTTGTCTCTCTGCTGTGTCATCGGCTGCACTTCGGAAAAGCAGACTCAAGCTAAGGCCATTGAAGCCGATGTCGTGGTTTATGGCGACGCGGCGGTCGGCGTTTCGGCGGCAGTGCAGGCGGCGCGAATGGGGAAATCCGTGATTTTGGTTTCCCAGTATGGGCACCTTGGCGGCATGACCAGTAGTGGTTTGGGTTGGACGGACATCGGTAACAATGCGATTTTGGGCGGCATTTCCCGGGAATTTTATCACCGGGTGTATCTGCATTACCAGAACGACGAGGCTTGGGTACAGCAGAGCAAGGACGAGTTTCCCACCAAGGGGCAGGGGGCGCCGACATTTGACCGCGAAACCGAGCTGGCTTCGGTCTTCGAGCCGAAGGTGGCTGAGGTGATTTTTGATCAGTTGGTTGAAGAGGCCGGGGTCACCGTCGTTGATGGCCGCCTCGACTTGGAGGCGGGCACGACCATGGACGGGCGGCGCATTAGTCGGATCCACCTCGAGGACGGGAGAAAGATTAAGGGCAAAATGTTTATAGATGCCTCTTATGAGGGCGACTTGTTGGCCCGGGCAGGCGTGACTTACACAGTGGGTCGTGAAGCAAATAGCCAATATGAAGAGACGGTGAACGGCATTACCCTGCCTGTTCACGGCAATAACCTACGTGGAGGAATCTCCCCTTATGCAGTTTCCGGAGATCCTGACGGCGGTCTTTTAGAAGGTGTGAACGCTTTTGATGAAAGCGAAGTGGGGCAGGCGGATCATCGCTTGCAGGCCTTCTGTTACCGCACCGTATTAACCGACGCTCCGGAGAATCGTATTGAGATTGAGAAACCGGAAAGCTACCAGGAAGCAGATTTTGAGGTCCTTTTTCGTGCGATTGAAGCCGGCAAGAAGTGGGGCTTCTTCAAGGTCTCTCCCATGCCGAACCGTAAGACGGATTCAAACAATACCGGGGGTATATCGATGGATTTTATCGCGGGCAACTACAGTCCGCTGTCTCCGGAGCATGCAGACTATTGGGACTGGACCACACTGTCGCATGAGGAAAGAGAAGTCGTCGCGGCCAAGCATCGGGACTATCAACTGGGTTTAATCTGGACGGTGCAGAACCATCCACGTGTGCCGGAGGAAACCCGTAATGCTTACGCGAAGTGGGGCCTGCCAAAGGACGAATTTACCGATAACGGTCACTGGCCCTATAACCTTTACGTGCGTGAAGGGCGTCGCATGGTCTCCGACTTTGTGATGACCGAGAACCAGTGCCTTCAAAATCCGGACTACCCCCGGGTGGAAGATTCTATCGGGATGGGGGCTTACACGATGGACTCCCACAATGTGCAACGTGTGAACTGGAAAGGCCAAATGAAGAACGAGGGGGATATCCAGAAGAGCTTGGGCGGAAAGCCTTATCCGATCGCTTACAAGTCGATCATTCCGGCCAAAGGCGAGTGTGAGAATTTGCTCGTTCCCTGGTGCCTCTCGGCTACACACATTGCCTTTGGTTCGATACGAATGGAGCCCGTCGGTATGGTGCTGGGGCAGAGTGCGGCCACTGCGGCAGTGCAGGCGATTGATGACGGGGTCAGCGTGCAGGAGGTGGACTATGAAAAGTTGAAGGCGCAGCTCATCAAGGATAGACAGGCGCTGAAATAGCGCAGAATGCCTTGTCGTTCGGAAGCGCAAGCCTCGGACTTTCAACCCGTATGCGCATGATGCCCAGCGTGAGCAGGCACAAGCTAGCCACTGGCAGGATGGCCCCTTCACTTTTACGATCAGTTCAGTTTTGATGCGCCACCGCGAGAGTTTGATGCGAACCGCATGTTCGCCACTCAATTCGACTCGCTGACCAGTTCAATCATGGCCTCACCCATATTTTTACCGATCAGGTAGAAGGTCTCCCAGTTTCGGGACCAGTGAAAGCCTTGCCCGGAAGGAGATTCCGAGCGCGAACGGTAGAAATCACGGGTTTCAACTGCGGCTACGTTACCTTCGAACTCGGGGTATTTTTCGCTATCGCCCACAGCGAGCTGCGCATTCAGATGTTTCGTGACCTTGGCGCGATAGCGCTTGGCAATCTCCCAGCCATCAAAGCCGGAATTGGCGATTACGAATGGGAGATCCTCGACGCCAATGTCTTCGCGCAGGTCCTGAATCAAATGCACCAGATTCTTCTCATAAACGTCAACGGCGTCTTGGTTAATGCGGTCATTCCAGCCCTGGTGCCAGCCAAAGCCCACGATCTCATAGCCATTGCCCTTATAGTCAGGGAAGTAGGTCTTCAGGTTCTTTGTCACCTCTTTGGTGATGCGGATGGTCTCGGCGTATTGAAAACCCTTGTCGCCGTCCTTTTGTGGTTCGGGATAGTCTCCAGCGCTGGGAGGCAGGAAATTATGAAAGAGTGACCGGCCGCCCCATGAGCATTTGATCAGCAGCACGGGATCTTCGTAGTAGTCACCGATTTCAAAACCGAAACCATATTCCGGTCCGATATGCCCATCTGAGGCACCAAAGCCGGTGGTCAGCCAACCTTGCTTGGCCTTATCTGCACGGGAGATGTTGACCACCCAAACGTCCTTGCGGGTTACTGGTTCGCCCGCATCATTGAACAGGTCGCCGTAAGCCTCGGGCTTTTGCTCCACAAGGGTCTCCATCGTGCCGGGCTTGTCGCCTTTGACCTGGCCAAAGCCGACCATGTTAGACTGACCCGTGAGGATAAATACCTTGAGCTTACCGTTGGCCGCATGTTTGGCAGGCGCTGCTGAGAGAACTGTGCTCAGGCCGAGAAGGAGAGTGAGAAGTAATGCAGGAATTTTCATGAATTTTGAGATGGATTTAGACGCTTAGAGGTCAGGCGCCTGAAAAGGGCGAATGTACCTCCTCTTTCTGAGTGGTAATGAGATGAAAGGTTCCCCCGGACTCAATGAGATAATGATTTTGGTACAGGAGGTTGAATTGCATAAAGAGCGGTCGCACCCTGCCACGCGGGCCGTACGCAAAAGCCGGAGCATCGACTGCAGTAGAAGGCCGGCTTACTCGCGCCCAAAGCATCCTGATGGGTTTAGCCCACCTAGTATCCCCTGACGCAGCAAATCGGTGACCTGATCGGTCAGTGATGATAGAGGCTTACGGGGCATCAAGACAACCTGTCATAAAATAGGACAGCGAGGCAAGGAAATTCAATTTGGATTACAAGCGATTTTGGGTAACATTTCGCAAATGTATTTCGACAGATCGGCGTTCTACTCTTTTCCTGTGTGCTTCATTGCCCTGATTCAGGCGAAGGGATTGTCGGTGTTTAACTCGTTGATGGAGATGAGGAAACGCCTTTTTGGGGGCTATTCGCCAATTACGGTGTTATCTTAATCTAGCGTCGAATCCGTCCCAAATGAAACAATTCTTCGGCAGAAAATCACGTAGTGCGCTGGCACTCGTCATTATGATCAGCTTCGCCCTGCACGTTGTTGCAATCCTTATTTTTGGCACGATTAAATTCGTAACGGATGTATTGCGTGAAGAAAAGGTTTTTGAGGCCGCTCCGATTGAAGTGGCGCCCCAGAAAGAACCGGAATACACCGTCAATATCAAGCAGCGGAACCAGTCGACTCCACCCCCGCGGCCTCCTGCGATTGTCGTCAACAATCCCTCCGAGCTGGATATCCCCACGTTGGATATCGATGTCAATATCGACAGCAGCTCCGTCTTTGGTCGCGGCGGTGGCGGTTTTGGTGGTGGCGGCTTGAGCCAGATGCGGGAAATGGCCGTGACCATGGACTTGTTTGGTGCCGAGGTGACTTCCAATAATTTGGGCGTGGTTCTCGATATTTCGGGCTCCGCTCACAGCACCCTGCACTTGGCGATTGCGGAGATTGATAAGAGCTTTCCAAGGGCCCATATGGTCCTGGTTGTTGGCTGTGGTATGTCGGATGGTACAGCTGCGATCAAGGGCGGAGGCGGCAAGGTGCCGGGCAAGCCGCGCTTTCATAAGTATCGCGATATTGATAAAGAGAAAGAATATAACCGTTTGGGGCGCTCTGCACCCACACAGTTGAGAGCTTTTTTCAGTAAGTTAGGGGAGAACAAGGGCGAGGATATGGAGCGTTATTTCGAGCGGCGCGATAATCTGTATGTCCTTTACGGGGCCGATATTTATGGCGCTAATTTCGCCTTCGACTACCTTTTGGATGATCATAATGTCGATACCGTCTACTGGTTCGCGGATTTTGGGGACAAAATCGACGAGTCGATTATCGAGCGTTTGACCAGCCGACTTAGGAGTAACCGAGTCACCGTGATCGCCCACAACTTCCTGGGTCAATCGGTAGGGCCGCTTGCCACGGAGATGGCTAAAAAAACCGGAGGCACGACGATCGAGCTGGTGCCGGGGCAGGAAAAGAAAAAGTGAAATCAAAAAATTAACAGCCAACTGCACTCCAGCGGTGCCAATTTTTAATAGATGAAGCCTCTCAAAATACTTAGAACTCTCGCTCTATTGAGCGGATTGTTTATATTCTCCGGAAGTGTCCACGCTCAAAGTGAAATTGGAGAGGTGATGCGCGACCCGAGTATCAACTGGCAAAATCCCGCTGAGCGTGCTCAGGCAGTGCAGCGGATCAAGCAACTCGAGCAACGCAACTTGCAGCGGGCACAACAAGTCGCCCGGCAGCAGGGCCGTCCGTTGCGTGTGGAAAAGCCGGGTGGCGGTGTTCGTGAGCTGGTCGGGATCGATGACGACGGCGAGCTGCTCTACTACGAAACAAGAAATGCCAGAGCAGCGATATCCACGGGAGCAGACCTCTTAAATATCTCACCTTACTTTGAGAACGGCGCGGGTCTCAAGGTTGGGGTTTGGGACGGTGGTAGTGTACTGGATACCCATCAGGAGTTCAACGAGGGAGCATCTTCCCGCGTCAACCTGATGAATAGCGGCCAGCCCACGAACGATCATGCCACGCATGTGGCTGGTACCATTGCTGCATACGGCGTAGAAGGATTAGCAAAAGGTATGGCTCCTGCTGCAGAAATCGATTCCTATGATTGGAACGGCGATATCAGCGAAATGACGGCGGCGGGTGCTACGGCACCGGGTCAGTTCGCAACAAAGGTTTACCTGTCCAATCATAGCTACGGTTACGGTTATGGATGGAACTACTCCTCGGCAAACAGCCGCTGGGAGTGGAGCGGAACCGGTACCGATCAAAATGCCTATGATGCAGGCTTTGGTCAGTACAGCACGAAATCAGATGACTACGATATTATCGTCTACAATGCACCTTATTACACCATTTTCTGGGCTGCCGGTAACGAGAACACGGACGGCCCGAATAACGGCAATACCGCACTCGTTGGCGCTGGCACCGTTACGTACGATTCTTCTATACATCCTCAGAATGATGGGAGTTATCGTAATGGTTTCGAGACGATTGGTGACCATGGACTGGCCAAGAACATTATTACCATCGGGGCTGCGAATGATGCGGTTGCGAGTGGGCAGCGCGACCCCTCCAAAGCCACCAAGGCCTCTTTCTCGTCGACGGGTCCAAGTGATGATGGGCGGATCAAGCCTGATTTGATGGCGAATGGCGTTGGCCTCTGGTCCACCAGCCATTCGGGAGATGCCGCTTATGTCGGCAAAAGTGGTACGAGTATGGCATCTCCGAATGCCTGCGGCAGTGCGGCGCTCTTGGTTGCAAAGTATAGCGAACTTTTCTCTGGCGGCGCCATGCTCGCCAGCACACTCAAGGCTCTGCTGATTCACACAGCCTCCGATTTTGGCAATCCCGGGCCCGATTATACGTACGGCTGGGGCTTGATCAATGTGCAGGAGGCGGCAGACATTATCATTGATCATGAAGCCAACCCCGGGAAGCAACGCCTGACCGAAAGTCTGGTATCCACAACCGTAACGAGCAAAACGTATTCCTTCACATCTGACGGTTTCCCGATTCGAGCGACACTTTGCTGGACGGATCCAGTTGGTGCAGCGACCTCAGGTCATGATGATCGTACGCCCAATCTTGTGAATGATCTCAACCTGAAAGTGATTGCCCCCGATGGCACGATATATTTGCCATTTGTCATGCCATTTGTTGGAACTTGGTCAGTTGCCTCCATGAGCGAGAATGCCACGACAGGCACGAACATCACGGACAACGTCGAGCAGGTGCTGGTCGAGACGCCAGACCAAGCGGGCACCTGGCAGGTGGTTGTTGATTATGCCGGCACATTGACGAATGACGAACAGGATTTCAGTCTGATCCTGTCTGGGATGATGCTGGATCCTAATAGTATTTCTGTCACGTCTCCTAACGGCGGGGAGCAGTGGGGGTTTGAAAGCACCTACGATATAAAGTGGGGATCCGGAATGGGCGGCAATGTTAAAATCGAACTGCTCAAGGGCGGGGCTTTGAGCACGACAATTGTCAACAGCACGACCAATGATGGCCTATACAGTTGGACCGTCCCCTCTTGGTTGCAACTAGGCTCTGACTACAGCGTGAGAATTAGCAGTATTGAATCCCCTGGAACAAGTGATACCAGCGATGCTAATTTTGAGATATTTCGCCTGCCGGAAGTATTCTATCATGAACCGATGGATACAGATCCGGGCTGGACGTTAGATACCAGTTGGGCCTTCGGGCAGCCAACGGGAGGGCAGCAGGATTCATACGGGAATCCGGACCCGACATCAGGCTATGATGGTCCCAATGTAATCGGTTACCGGCTTGATGGCGACTACGAGGCCAGTATTTTAACGACACGCTGGGCGACAACGTCTGCGATTGACTGCTCGGGCTATACGAATGTTAGCCTTTCGTTCCAGCGCTATCTCGGTCTAGAGGCGTCTCAATATGATCATGCCTATATTGAGGCTTCGAACGATGGCACGACATGGGTTCCCATTTGGGAAAACCCTGACAGTACTATCAACAACACAGCTTTTACGTTACAGGAATATGATATTTCGGCGGTCGCTGACGGACAGTCTACTGTTTATATACGCTGGGGCCTGGGACCCACAGATGGTGGTTGGAATTATTGCGGCTGGAATATTGATGAAGTCAAGCTGCTCGGTATGTTGGATAACCCAGCCGGCGCGATGGCGTTTGCGGACAACGCCAGCTTCAGTGCGGTCGAGACCGCTGGATCCGCAACGATCACCGTTGATCGGCCCGGCGGCTCAGTGGGCGCTATCAGCGTTGATTATGCCACTTCCGACGGCACCGCCACTGCGGGCTCCGACTACGTGGCGACATCTGGCACCCTAAACTGGGCCGATGGAGAAACGGCGTCCAAGAGTTTTGCCCTTACGATTCTTGATGACACGGATGATGAGGCTGACCAGGAGACTATCAGCATTACGCTCTCAAACCCGAGCGGCACGGTAATAGATGGTGCGAATCCCGCAACGCTCAGCATCATTGACGACGAGATCGTTGTCGCCTATGACGGCAACTCTCAGACCTCTGGTACGCCACCAGCAGATCAGGCAAAGACACTCGGTGTGAATCTGACGCTCAGTAGTAATACTGGCAATCTCGCCCAGGCTAGTAATAACTTCTCCGGCTGGAATACACAGGCTGATGGAAACGGCACCGACTATGCTGCAGGTGGCACCTACACCAACGATGCGGATATTACGCTCTATGCGAAATGGCTTCCAAACGCATTAACCGTAAGTGTCGCACCTAGCTCAATCCCCGAGAATGGAGGGTCTGCCACTGCTACCGTGACGCGTAATTCGGCGACGGATGTTGCGCTTACCGTAACGTTGGCATCTAGTGATACGGGAGAAGCAACCGTTGCTTCCGGCGACATACCGATTGGACAGGTGTCGGCCGACTTTAGCGTGACCGCCGTAGACGATGCTTTAAAAGACGGTACGCAGACGGTCACCGTAAGCGCTTCGGCTGCGGACCACTTGAGTGGTAGCAATACGGTAGATATTACCGATAATGAAGTTGCTGTTACCTACGACGGTAATGGTAACTCGTCCGGCACACCTCCGGATGACACGAATGGGTATCAAGCCGGGGCCACGGTAACCGTTCTTGGGCAAGGCACATTATCGAATGAGCCTTACCTTTTCGGAGGTTGGAATACGGCTGCCGACGGGTCGGGAACGCTTTATGCGGAAGGTGACACCTTTACCTTAAGTTCAGACACCACACTCTATGCCGTATGGAATCCCGGCCCGTTGACGATCTATGAGCCGTTCGCGCAAACGGCCGGCAGTCTTGCTGGTCAGGCCGGCGGCACCGGATTTTCAGGGAATTGGAGTGTTAATGATACCGTAAATGTTGTCACGCCTGCCACCTTGTCCTACGGCAACCTGCCGAATGTCAATGGTCAGGTCGAGCTCACGACGAGTGGGGGCACGGATGTCTGGATCGCCACGGGGTCCGGTCTGGCGGATGGCAATATGCTCGCCGATGGTGCGACGCTCTGGTTCAGCTTCGTGTACCAGAAGACGTCGGGGGGGGGCGCCAATGAGCAATCAGGGTTTGCCTTTGGCACTGAACGTGTCGATGGGGCATTTAACGGTGTGCAAATGATCAACAACGGATATGGTGTGGGCTTCTTTTCGAGAGATGCTTCGATTTCAGTTGCTACTTGGGATGGCTCCGGTGTCCCAAGCACAGGCGGCAGTCTTTCGTTAACATATTCGAATTCTATATTTATCGTGGGTAAAATCGAGTGGGGCGCGACCGCCGGGGATGTTGAAACGATCACCCTTTACTCTCCGTCTCTCACGGATCTCGGGAATCTCGGCACCGGCGTTTCGAAGACCGTTGCCGGTTTCGATCAGACGGTGCTGGATACCGTTAGCTTCACCGAGCGTGGTTCCGGTGGTACTCATACCTACGACGAGATCCGTTTCGGATCTTCCTACGAGAGCGTGATCGGTCAAGGGTCGACCACGCTGTCAGTGACCTATGACGGCAATGGCAGCGACGGTGGAACGGTTCCGACCGATAGCACCGACTACGAGTCCGGCAATACTGTAACCGTGCTCGGCAATACCGGCACTCTGACCCGCACCGGTTATTCCTACAACGACTGGAATACGGCGTCGGACGGAAGCGGAACGGCTTATGCCGCCAATGATACCTTTACGATTGCGAGCAATGTGACGCTCTACGCTCAATGGCTCGGCGGCAGCTATCCGGTCAGCCTCGACCAGCAGGGAGGCTCCGGGGGAACCTTCGACCTTACAGCTACTTATGGGGCCGCCATGCCTTCAGCCACCGCCCCGACGCGGGACGGCTACACCTTCGGCGGCTACTTTACAGGTGTCGACGGCGCCGGCACGCAGTACTATAATGCGGATATGTCCAGTGCCCGTAACTGGGACCAGACCTCGGGAGACACGCTTTATGCGAAGTGGACGGCCAACTATACCGTGACTTTCCAGACCGATGGCACCCCCGGTTCCAGCCTGACCGGTGAGGCCAGCCAGACTGTCCTCTCGGGTGCGGACTGCAGCGCAGTGACCGCGAACGCACCGGCGGAATACTATTTCGTCAATTGGACCGTGGGCGGCAGCGCATACAGCACGGCCAACCCCGTCACGGTGACCGCTGTCAGTGCAGACATGACCCTGGTCGCGAACTTTGCCAGGATTCCGACGATCACGATTTCCGATGACGGCTCGATCATCGAAACGGAGGAAGACGGGGAGGTCATCCTCGTGACGCTTGCCAACGGAACCTTCGCCGATCCGATTACCCCGGCTAACTGGACTCTTTCCGGACTGCCAGGTGGCGTCACTAAGGGTGATGTCAGCCGCATCAGTGACAGCGCCGTCCAAATTGCCCTCAGCGGCAACCGCACTGAGGACTACGACAGCGATATCGGCAACATGAGTGTCGAATGCACCGCTGATGAAGTGGTTGCGTATGCCAGCTCGCTTTCCGCCGGTACCGGCGTCACCTTTACCGCCACCAACGATGCCGAATCGATTGAAATTTCCGATGACGGCTGGATCGAAGAAGGGGCCGAGGCTGGCGAGCTGATCACAGTAGTCATCAACGGCGGCACCTTCGCATCTTCGCTCAACGGGGCCAACTGGACCGTGTCCAACCTTCCGGCCGGAGTCAGCAAGGGCACCGTCACGCGGATCAGCGATTATGTCGCCACGGTCGCGCTTTCGGGCAATGCCTCCGGCAGCTACAGCGGAAGCGATATCACCAACGTCACCGTCAGCTGCACGACTGCCGAATACGACGACAGCACGGGCGATGGAACCCTGTCCGACAATGCAGGCGTCACCCTCCGTGCCCTGAGCGGGGGGAGTAGTTCGAGCTTCCAGGACGGGGTTAACGGTTACTCCGGCACTCGTGATACCTATATCGATTATACAACTCCGGATAATAATTACGGCGACACAACCACTATGGTTCTGAACAACAGAGTCAGCCCCGCCCAGCAGAAACAGGATAAACACGGCCTCCTTTATTTTGACCTCAGTTCCATTCCCAGTAACAGCAGCACGTCTATCGTTGGTGTAACGGTCGAACTCACCGATAACGGCGCCGGAACCATTGATATGGTCCGCCTCTATGACTCGGGAGCAACCGCGTTGTGGAATGAGACCTCCCCGACGTACAACAGTAGCAGCAGCTGGCTCACCACCACCGAATTTGCCAATGCAAGCGCCCCCGGAACTGCGGGAAGCACGGTAAGCTTTGTTCTGAACCAAGCCGGGATTGATAAAGTCAAGGAGTGGGTCAACACATCCGGCTCTTCTAACTTCGGATTTACCCTCCAGACCGACTTGGCGGATAATAATACGATCAGCTTGCGATCGAGCGAATACGGCACTTCGATACAACGACCCAAAATTAACATCACCTTTGACTCTGGCGGCAGCTTTGCCCCTGAAATCAACCTGCAGGGCAAAGGTATCAGTATTGTTTCGGGGGATAGCACCCCCTCCACCGCCGACGATACAGACTTCGGTTCGACCTTCACTGGCGGTTCCACCATAGTGCGCACCTTCACGATCCAGAATGCCGGTGGCGGCGACCTGACCCTGAGCGGTAGTCCCTTGGTCGACATCACCGGAACCCATGCGGGCGATTTCTCCGTCACCAGCTTGCCGGCTTCACCCGTTGCCGCGAGCGGTTCCACCACCTTCGAGCTTACCTTTACTCCGAGCGCTGCGGGCATCCGAAGCGCGACGGTCTCCATCGCCAGCGACGACGCTGACGAAAATCCCTACACCTTCAGTGTGCTAGGGGAGGGCGTCGCTCCATCGGTGACTTACACTGTCACCTATGATGGTAACGGCAATACCGGCGGCACAGCCCCGAGCGATTCCTTTAGCCCCTACGAGAGCGGTGAAAGCGTGGTCGTGCTTGGCAAGGATGACTTGGTAAGAGATGGCTACACCTTCAGCGTTTGGGATACCGCCAGCGACGGCACGGGAGACGCCTACGCCCCCGCAGCGACATTTGCGATCAATGCCGACACGACCCTTTACGCACAGTGGACCGCCAACACCGCCAGCTACACGCTCAGTAAAACCACCGCAACGGTCAACGAAGCCGCCGGCACCGATACCTTTACGGTTGTGCTGGATTCGCAACCGGCCGGGGATGTGGTATTCGATGTAACCAGCTCGGATAGCGGTGAAGCCACCGTCTCGCCGACCACTCTGACTTTCACAACCGGCGATTGGAACACCCCGCAGACGGTCACTATAACCGGTGTGGACGATTTGACCGCGACAAATGATTCCGCCACCGTTACGGTCAGCGTCAACGATGCTTCGAGTGCTGATCCCTATGATGTTCTTGCCGATCAGTCCGTCGCCGTCACTTGCACCAACGACGATATTCCGGGAATCAATGTCGGATCGATCAGCGGGGAAACCACCGAAGCTGGCGCAACCGCGACCTTCACCGTAGTTCTCGGCACGCAGCCCATCGCCAATGTAACTATCGGGCTGAGTTCATCGGACCCAAGCGAAGGAACGGTGACTCCCACCAGCCTGACCTTCGGCACTGGTGATTGGAATACGCCGCAAACCGTCACCGTGACGGGTGTGGATGACGATACGGACGATGGTGATCAGACCTTTACAATTGTCACGGCGCCCGCAACCAGTTCGGACGGCGATTACAGTGGTATCGATCCTGCTGATGTCAGCGTGACCAATACGGATGACGACACCGCCGGTATCACGGTCGCTTCCATCAGTGGTAACACCGATGAAAACGGAACCACAGCGTCCTTTACCGTAGCCCTGACCAGTGCCCCCACGAACAATGTATCCATCGACCTCTCTTCCTCGGATACCGGCGAGGGCACCGTCAGCCCCTCCGGTCTGACCTTTACCAGCGGCGACTGGAACTCCGCGCAGACCGTGACGGTGACTGGTGTCGATGACGCGCTCGACGACGGCGATCAGGCCTTCTCGATCGTCACGGGCGCAGCTTCCAGCTCGGATACCAATTACAGCGGCGCGAATGCTGATGATGTCAATGTCACCAACATCGACGATGACTTCACCCTGACAGTCGTCACCGGCACAGGTGGCGATAGCACGACCGGTGGCGGCGTCGTCGATGAGGACAACAGCCCGTATGCGATCACCGCTACACCCTCCACCGGTTACTCCTTCACCAACTGGACGCTGACCGCGGGAAGCGCGACCTTCATGGACGCAAACAGTGCCTCCACCACAGCAACAGCCTCTGCCGATGCCACCGTTCAGGCCAATTTTGAGGCCAACACCTATACCGTCAGCTACAACGGCAATGGCAACACCAACGGCACGCCGCCTGCCGACCAGGACAAAATCCACGACGTCGTCCTGGCCCTCGCCGATAACACCGGCAACCTGGTCAAAACCGACTCCACTTTCGACGGTTGGAACACCTCCGCCGACGGTACTGGCATCGACTACCCCGTCAGCTCCTCCTACAGCGAAAACACCGCGCTCACGCTCTACGCCAAGTGGTTGGCTGGAGCCTATGGCGACTGGACGGCCGACGCGGATGGCAACTGGACCAACATCGCAAACTGGAACTTCGGAGCCGGCCCCATCGCCAATGGCACGGACGCCACCGCTACCTTCGGAGACGTCATCACTGCCAACCGCACCGTCACCCTCAATGGCGACCGCACCATTGGCAACATCACCGCTTCGGACACCTCCCACAACTACACCCTCAACACCCTCAGCGGGGACGTTCTCACCCTCGCCCGCTCCTCCGGGTTGCCGGTCATCGATGTCGTCACCAACCGCACGCTGAGCATCAACAGCGTGCTCGCAGGAAATAATGGCCTGCAGAAGAATGGCGCAGGTACCCTGAGCCTCTTCGCAACCAACACCTATACAGGTGACACCGCCATCAATGCCGGTACCTTACAAATAGGAGCTATGAATTCCGGCACTCTGGGTGGGGGCACTTACAGCGGTAATGTGTCCATCGCCGCCGGCGCGAGATTGAGATTTATCTCGACCGCCTCGCAAACCATGAGCGGCGTTATCTCCGGCGAAGGCGATTTAAATCTTAGTCACAGCACGACGCTCACCCTTAGCGGCGCCAATACTTACACAGGCAAGACGATTTTGGGTAATTCGGAGCAATACGGGGGCACTCTGATCGCATCTTCCTTGAATAGCGTCAGCGGCGGCACGGCAAGCAGCTCCCTCGGAGCCCCGACCACTGTGGAAAGCGGCACAATTACATTGGGCGATGGCGGTAAGCAAAAAGCACATTATACCCTCAAATACATCGGTTCCGGCGAAGCCACCGACCGCGTCATCAAATTGGAATTTAATGCCGGCTCGACACAGAAGATCGATGCGTCGGGCAGCGGCCTACTTAAGTTCACAAGTGCATTTACGCCTTATACCGGGGGCGCAAATGGTACATTAAAGCTCGGCGGCACTGGCGAGGGTGAGATTGCACAAGACCTGTCCATCGGTGGTGGTAGTGGTACCGTTGGCTTGTCCAAATTGGATTCCGGCACTTGGACGCTTGGTGGCTCGACCAGCGCCAATAGCACCCATGTCGCTGCCGGAACACTGGTTGTCAACGGCACCCTAAATGCCACGGATGCCCTCAGCGTGGCAGCCGGCGCAACTCTCGGCGGAAGCGGAGCGGTTGGGGGCAGCACCACCATTGATGGCGGCGGCAAGCTGGAGTTCGACCTCAGCACGGATCCAGCCAGTCATGATCCGCTCGACGTGGCCACCGGTAAGGACTTTACTTTTTCCGGAGCCTCGGAGCTGACTATCACTTCATCCGGCGGTGCCACAATCGGAACTTATACTCTGGTCACCGGCGGAAACACCATTATCGGCAGTGCGCCTGCCACGGTCAATTTGCCTACCGACTGGACTGGAAGCGTAAGCATCTCCGGTAACAGTCTTCTGCTTGAGGTTACCTCCACGGCGCCCAATACCGCTCCTGTGGCCAATAATCAGTCGGTGAGCGCCGTCGAGGACACTGAGGTAGCAATCACCCTGACGGCCAGCGACGCCGAGAATGACACCCTGACCTATACGGTGCAGGCCCCATCCAACGGTACACTGAGTGGCACCGCGCCTGACCTGTCCTATACGCCGAGCACGGGCTACATCGGCAGCGACAGCTTCACGTTTACTGTAAACGATGGCACGGACGATTCGAACACCGCAACGGTATCAATTACGGTTCAGGCTCCGTTCGATAGCTGGGCGGGCACAGGTGCCGCCCCCGGTAGTGACAGCAGTGGCGATGGCATCGCCGATGGCATCGCTTGGGCACTCGGTGCCGCCGACCCCTCTAGCGACGCGTCCGACTTGCTACCCAAGAGCGACACGTTGAGCGATCCCGACTACTTTATCGTCAACTACCGTCGCTCGGACGAGGCCCACAATGCACCCGGTACGACCATTGATATCGTCTATGGCAGCGATTTAAGTTTATGGAGCACAGCAGTCCACGATGGCACCAATACTGTGATCACTGAATTCGACGATGACTACGCCCCGGGCGTGGATCGTGTTGAGGTGAAGATAAACTGGGATTCGGTTACTGGGGACAAAATCTTTACCCGGCTCCGGGTGGAGATCACTCCATAAACCGTAGATCGGCATCACTATTTTCATGGACTGCACTGATACAAAGCCCTCGCCCCTGCAACTGATGCCCCGGAAGCAAATTGCTATCAAAATGTATGAACAAACACACGCGTAGAGATTTCATCAAGAAGGCCGGCATAGTCGCGCTGCTGCTGTTTATAGCGACGATTATTATTTTAATTCCCCAGGCTGACAGGCATGGCAGTGCGTCTGCCGGCAACGACGCGCCACAAGGTGCAGGCACTGAAGCGCTGCTGGAATCGTCGTTAACCGTCAGGGTCGATGAGGCCATGGACGCTTATGCGGACGACGCGTCCGAGGTGTGGACGCCACCCGCAGTCTTTTCGGTCGCGGGCAGCCCGAGTCCGCAAATTCCTTTTCCCCGCGGGGAAAATGGGAGCCGCCGCTATCACGAGGTCGTTCGGCGTGACCTTGCGCCGGAGCTGGCTTTGCAGCGTCCGACCATTCTCGCGAAATCGCCGCAGGATGATCGGCTGAAACTTCTCCCGGAGGAAATCGATGACCATACTTTGGTGGCGCGACGTCTGGTGTTCGACCCGGCCTCGCTCGACCAAGTTCTTAAGGGCAAGGCATCCCGTGTTCTGGCTCCCACACCATCTGATGAAGTCCTGACTCTGGAATTTGATACGATCAAAACCCGTTCGGCCAATACCCACACCCTTCAGGGGCACGTTTATGGGGAGAAAACCTCCAGTGCTGCTCAGATCGTTTATCACGATGGCATCATTCATGGCAACGTCATGCGCTACGCGACCGGTCAGGAGTTGGAATACCGCATCCTCGCCGACGGCCACATGATGGTGCGGGAAATCGACCACTCGACCATGACGGATAATTGTGGCACCTGTTCGGGCGATATTATGGCGTCCATTGTGGAAGAGGATGCAACCGTTGATGAGGGTGAATATGTTATTCGAAGTTCAGCGGAAGAACCCGTTGCCCGTGATACTTCAGGCTGGCGGACGCTTGATGTGGTGGTCGGCTACGGGCAGGAGGCACGCATCGCTGACGGTGGCTACGCTCAAATCGAAGCGCGGATCATCGACGCAGTCGACCGTGTGACAGGGGCCTTCGCCAATAGTGGTATTCAAGACGCCGAATTGATGCTGCTGGGCACCATTGAGGACCCGGACTACCTCTTCAGTGACACCAGTGATCGGAACATGGGACGTGAGATCTCTGCCCTGCGCACCACGGGTGGTTCAGACGGCGGCGCTTTGGACACGGTCACCGACTTCAGCGACCAACTCGGCGCCGATTTGGTCAGTTTTACGATTCTGCAGGGCAGAGGTGGTCAGGCGGGGGTCCAGTCCAATGACAAATACACCGTTGTGGGCCGAACCCATATGACACCGGGTCGGATGGTCTTTGCCCACGAAATCGGGCATTGTTTGGGGACCGGTCACGCCTGGGGAGATACCACGAACGCAGTGGATAGCGCCAGATATGCATGGAGATTCACTGCCCCGGATGATGGTCAGAATTACAGGACGATCACCTCCTATAACAACGGTATTGGAGGCTCCATCATTCCTTATTTTTCCAATCCCAACATTTCTTACAAAGGTGCCCCAACCGGGGCTCCGGATGGGCATAACGTGCAGAACGACACGACAGCCGATCCACTCTTTTATGAAGAAAACGGGATTCGTGGTTTCGATGGCAGCAACCCCGCCCTTGGTGCCCACAATGCCGGAATAATCGATATCGGTAATCCCGCCGACAGCCAATCAGGCCTGGCCTATAACATGGCCCATGGCACCCGCACCAGCTTTAGTGTCATCAGCCCTGCCGCGGGAGCACAATGGGAACAGGGCTTTACTCAGATAATACAATTCAACGGTGGCGACATGCAGGATCTGGCGACCATCGAACTCTACAAAAACGGCACGTTGCACTCGACGCTGGCTACGGGTGTGAACCCGGCGACGCACCGCAACTTTCAGTGGACGGTGCCTTATACCATGGTCGATGATTCGGATTACATGATTCGGGTCGAAATGCTCAGCAATGGCAGCACGTTAACGGCCGACAGCGGCATATTCAGCATCTATAGCGATTTGCCCCATGTGGATGCCCAGACTCCTCTGGCATCACCTGAGGAGGTCCCTGGGCCCATCTCAGAGGTCGCGTTGACCTTCAATCTCCCGATGAACCCGGCGACCTTCTCGATTGGCAGCGATATTCTGTCTTTCACCGACCCCACCGGCGCTTCACTCGCTGCCACTGTCACGGGTGCGACATGGTCCGACGAAAACACCGTGTTAACGATTTCATTTAATGAGGTGGTTGAGCGAGGTCCCTATCAAATGGTGATCGGCCCGCAAATTGAGGATACGGTGGGAAATCCCATGGATCAGGATCTCGACGGCACAAGCGGCGAACCTGTGGCTGATCGATACACTATGAACTTTACGGTCGACGACCCACCAGCCTATTATGCCTCGATGGATTCGGATCCCGGTTGGTCCTTTAGCCATTCCAGTTGGGCCTACGGGCAGCCGACAGGGGGTGGCGGCACCTCAAGTAAGCTCGACCCGAGCTCGGGATTTGATGGCACCAGTGTGATCGGCTACCGTCTCGATGGTGATTACGAGCCGTCAATTAACCCGACTCGATGGGCGACGACCCCTGCGATCAATTGCACCTTTTACGATAATGTGACCTTGAGTTTCCGACGCTGGTTGGGCGTGGAAAAGAGTTCTTTCGATCATGCTTATATTGAAGTCTCTGCGGATGGGGTCAATTGGACGACCGTTTGGGAAAATCCGGACACGGATGTGTACGATGGTGAGTGGACCTTGGTCAGCTACGATATTTCTGCCATCGCAGACGGACAGGCCAACGTCTACATCCGCTGGGGCATGGGTATCACCGACAATGCGATACAGTTTTGCGGGTGGAATATAGATGAGGTAATTGTGGGAGGCGATATCGTGAGCAACAACCTCGGCTTATCCGCATTTGTGGGTGCAGGCCCACTGTATGCTGGTTTTTCTTATACCATCGAGTGGTTTTCCGATATCGGAGGTGACGTTAAAATCGAACTGCTGAAAAATGGTTTGGTGGACTCCGTGATCACTTCGGCCACGGCAGACGATGGCTCGCATCCATGGCAGATTCCTTCGGACCAGACTCTTGGTTCGGATTACAGAATTCGCATCACCAGTTTGGATGACGCTTCGATGACGTCCGCCAGTCCGGTGAATTTCACAATCGATGCCCCCACAGCAATTCCATATTCCGAAAATTTCGGATCCGGAATTGGAAATTGGAGACAGGAATCATCAGATGATATTGATTGGACGCGGCAAACCGGCGCGACTGGATCTTCCGGCACGGGCCCGACGGACGGGCAGGGGGGAGAGGGTGACGACTACTTGTATACGGAAGCAAGCGGATCGGGTATAGGCTTTCCTGACAAACTGGCTCAACTCTCCTGTTGGTTTGACCTTCGGGCGGTCACGCAACCGGAATTCTCTTTCCACTACCATATGTACGGGGTGGCTATGGGAACATTAATGGTTGAGGCCAGCACGGACGGAGAGGTTTGGGACACCTTATTCACAGAGTCAGGCGACAAAGGTAATTCGTGGATTCCGGCCACCGTTTCATTAAGTGCGTATGCGGGCCAATACGTGAAAATAAAAATCAGCGGCACGACGGGAAGCGATTTTACCAGTGATATCGCCGTGGATACTTTCGCCATCACTGGACAAGTCGGCATGCTTTATAGTGAATGGATCGCCAGTCAGAGCGTCGGCGATCAAACCGGAGCCAGTGATGACTTTGACGGCGACGGAGTCCCGAACGCCATAGAGAACTACTTCGGTACCAACCCGAGTGAGTCCAGCCCCAGCTTGTCAGTCATTCCGATCACCACAGGGGGAAGCAATGAGTTTGAGTTTAGCCACCCGGTCAGTAGTAGCCCGGCATCCGATCTCACGGCCAGCTATCGCTGGTCGAAAGATCTGGTCACTTTCCACGGCAATGGCGAAAGCGACGCAGATGGTACCATTGTCACGTTTGTGGCCGACATCCCGGCTGACGGAGAAGTTGCAGTGACCGCAACGATGTCGGGCACCGCCTCCAAGCAGTTATTTGTCGTCGTTCAAGTGAGCCTGGAATAGGGGGCCGGTGCGTGCATCCGGCAAGGCGCCACGAGAAAATTTGAAAGAACCCCTTTATTACGGTTCCGTCTGATTGTGTCCTGGTCCAGCATCCGGATATATCTGATTAGGATGCATGCAATCGGGCACTTCTGGAAAGCGGTGCGTCTCGCACCGCATCATCACTGCAGTGCGAGACGCCCTGCGTTCCCGAAAGTAAGTTTCCAGAAGTGGCCAATCGGCAAAATATTGCCGATATTTTTGGCATGGCCTATTCCATCGACTTTTCGACCGCTACAAGTGACCAAATTGAAAAAGCCCGCCGCCAAAGCTACCCCCGTTACGCGCCGAGTGGAAGCCCGTCAGATGCGGGAGTTCGCTTTGGCTGCGCTTACTCAGGCCGAAGCCACATTTAGGTATTTAATTGAAAGATTGTTACCATTCGTATTAGTCCGCTTCAAATAGGATCGACCAAGTGGCAGATGTGTTTTTCGGGCTCGTGATTACATATTCAACCAGCCCATCACGTGTGGATTCAAGTTTCGCTTGAATCGAATCATCCGAACAATGAATTGCTTTTGGCGAGTATCCATTGAGTGCTAAAACCACCCGGTAAGGGTCGTCGCCGACGATTTGACTGGTGCCTGACAGAGTTTTGGAATGCTCGTCCCAGGAAACATCATGCATGTCCAGATACCCTTGCATAATATGCCGGTTCGTCGAGAGGACTTGTGGTCGGTGTTGACAGGCCCGGACTGAAATCATGCGGGCCTCACCAGGTCGTAATTTCTGGACGATGCGCTCCGACCCTTTCTTCTTGCCGATAAAATGGTTGTTCCAGAAATCATAGAGGAAATATTCCCGGTCTGCTGCGAGGCCAAGAGCACCTGCCACTTGAGGGCCCGAGATATCGAACTCTATGTTTTTGTAATTCTCTTTGTCGGGGTTGAAGCAGGTGACTTGATGCCACTCCGGACTTACCTCATAGTCATAAACCATCGGCATCCCGGAGGAGACGAAGGCATCGACCGGGCGGGCACTCTTCGGCGTGCTGTGGTAGGGAAATGTGCGGGTGATGTCCCAGAAAGTTTCCGGTGAAAACTGGGCAAAGCTGTTGGCGAGAAGTAGTCGCCCTGTTGTGACGTAGCACATGGTGAGCACGGCGCGCACCTGATCCCGGGAGTCTGCCAGTTCGAGCAGGTCTTTTGAGTCCGTGTCAAAATTTACCAGCGTCCGATTCTTATACCAGCGCAGGCCGCATCTCGTCACTGTGACGCCATCGAAACTGTCGGTGTCATTCTCGGTGCGCATGGATGCGACGACGCCGAGCGAGACATCGGTGCCACGCTCCATGTTGCGCTCGTGGACGAAAGATTCCGGCCCGAGGATATCATGCGGC
>Ga0306899_1000300_pt1 | contig 27824 bp, 7 predicted proteins | sample AntRauMFilla3764_FD_190407 | JGI IMG/M metagenome (GOLD analysis project Ga0306899, IMG submission 190407) | Saline lake microbial communities from Rauer Islands, Antarctica - Metagenome Filla 3 #764 (v2) (version 2) | ecosystem: Environmental > Aquatic > Non-marine Saline and Alkaline > Saline ... | reverse complement strand
CGGCGTTCTTGGTGGTATCGGTGGCGTTTTTGGCGGCGTTCTTGGTGGTATTGGTGGCGTTTTTGGCGGCGTTCTTGGTGGTATTGGTGGCGTTTTTGGCGGCGTTCTTGGTGGTATTGGTGGCGTTTTTGGCGGCGTTGGCGGAATTTTTGTTGGCGTTTGAAGGTGGTCTGAGCTTGTCGCACTCATCGAACTCCTTTTGAAACTTTTCTTTCAAGAATCCGCGAATACAGTCGTTGGTATCAAAAAAGGCTTTGTCGGTTTTTTCGGGGTTGTCCGCCCTCGCGAAACTCGCCTTGACCTCTTTCCACTTATCGGGCTGTCCCAACTTCCATTTTACGGGGTCCATGTTGCATGTCTTGACCAGATCGCAGTTGTTGTTCTTGGCACACACGTCGTGGAGCTCCTTGTTACGGATGTCCAACCTGCACCGAAACACCGGGTCTTTCTCCCTCTCTGAATGCGTCATTTTCGGCTTCATCTGCTTTGGCGGCCCGTTTGCGTTTTTTGACGCGGCAGGTGGTTGCGGTGCGGGTGTGATGAATTTTTGGGCGGAGTTGAAAAGGTTTCCGATCACCCCCTTACCATTACTGTTGCTCTTTCCGTCGGCAGCGGAGGGAGGACGAGCCCCGTTCTTGCTGGAGTTGACATTTTTGACGTTTGACATTCAGAGGAGTGACGAAGGTTAAGACCGGAACGTCGTGAAGAGTTGTGTATGTGTTATTACAGTAAGACAACAAAAAATAAAAATCGGCGCGGAAAAATCGGAATAATAAAAATGTCTGTCTCACATCGAGTCCGACGCAATCGCGCCGCCGTGATGAATCTTCCAGTGCATGGCCATGACTCCGAAAGCAGACAGGACAGAAAAAATCAACGCGGCCACGATATAGCGACGCGATGTCGCAATGGCGCGCAATATGGCGTCACTGTCGGCTGCATAATCCGTGTTTTTGGATGATACGAGGTAGCTCTCTTCGTCTTCATCTTCGTCTGAATTATTATCGACGTCGTCCGTTGAGGTGTCGTCCTCCACTTCTAGACCGAGATCTCCGCTGCTGCTCGTTGTGGACGATGAAGCGTACGCGACGTCTTCCGCACGACACCACATAGCGGTCAGGTCTTCTCCGGTAATTTCCCGCCGCGACAGGGCCTCCGTCAGGCACTCTTCATTTTTCAGCATGTTTCCCAGAGTCGGCTCGATGCTCATGGTACGACATTCTTCCAGGATTGCGTCGACAACGGTATGCATCCTCGAGCGCGCGTCATCGTCGTCTCTGATCTCGTTCTCCACTATGCTTGCCAAGAGAGAGATAGGTTGATCCATGATTGATGTGTCAGATGATGAGACGGCGGACGCGGCCGTTTATGCGGATTGGCAGTTCACAGATGAATAGGTTCTCACAGGCTCACCAATATGCTCCCGGCCGTGACGAGTACGACTCCAACCCCCTGTCTCATCTGCACGCGAGCTCCGAAGATCAGCGCGGACAGGAGCGTGACGGCGATGACCTCGACGGTCATGAGAGCTCGAGCGTATCCGGCGTTGGGAGCGCTGACAAGGCCGTCGAAATACAGCGCGTTGCCCGCGAAAAACATGACGCCGAATAGAACGATCCACGGAAGGACCGTCCTCCTATGCGCGCCGTCTTCGAAAAGGTCAAAAAATTCTCGGGCGTTTTTTCTGGACGTCAGCAGTACGAAAATCGCCAGGATAGCCGACACGAATGCAAAGACCAGGTTGGCACGAATTCCAAGCGCTCGCGGTCTACCACTGTTGTCAGATGTAGAGGACGTGTACAGGCGCTGGGCGTGCACCAGGCACAGCATACCGCTCACGAACGCCAAGACGGACAACATGATTTTAGGTACCCAACCGCTTGGTTCCAATCCGGAAGAGGATTCGGAAGACATTGTTGTTTTTCTTCTTTTCTTTTTAGGTCCTATGAAAATCGTACCCCGAAGGTCCGTCACGTTTCCTCGTCGAGTATAAAGGATGAAATGATCGCCCGTGAGGTACGACATCATACCATGCACACTTTACAAGCGAGGGAGTCTTCTTCGTTCGCGCAAGGCGGAATCGGAAGAGGGAGCGGAAGAGGAAGAGGATTAGGAAGAGGCGGAGACGCGGACGGGGACGGCCGCCTCACCCTAGAACGAATTTCGTCGTCCATAAAAGGAGGGCGGATCACGTGCTGTATCACGCCCAATCTATACGAACAAAACGTCGATGACGCGAAGGACATAAATGCATCGCGACGAGAAGTTTCATCTCGTCATTTCGACATCCTCACCGAGGTGCCACCTGCCTTGGCCTCTTGGAACAATTACAGTGGTAGCGGAATCCCGGCCGGAGGAGGAGGAGGAGGAGGAGCCCCGGGGACGGTGGCGCGGCGGGAACGACATCATCGCTCCTCTGTAAATCCGATTCAAAAGGATGCACCGATATGGGATGATCCGCCGCGATTCGTCGAGAAAGATACCCTGCTGTTCTGGGTCATGCTGGAGGCGGAGCCCGAGACGGAGCTGCTCCTGGCGGAGGAGGAGGACGCTGCGGGAGACGTGACGCGCGCGCTGCGGGAGTTCAAGCGCAAGGTGCGGACCCGCATCTCTGCGGACGAAGATTTCACGCAGATGTTCGTTGGCGTAGACAGGAATCAGCGCGACAGCGACAAGAAGAAGACGACAGAATCGTTTCTCAAACACCTCCATTCGGACAATTTCGACACGAGTATGCACGCCGCCGTGCCCACCTTTTTGGCCAACCATCACCGCGTCACCATCATCATTTACGACAAACACGGGTTTCGATCTTGTTACGAAAGTGATCAAGTGAACGATAAATCAAAAGTCGTTCTAACGGTACGCCAAATGGTCAACTCTCGATTCCAAATTTTACGATCACAAAAAAAAAAATTGACGACCAGCTGATCACTCTTCTCCTGTGATCCTCACTTACGATTCTCACAGAACCCCCAAACAGCACAGTAATTTAAATCAAGCGGGAAAAAGCCCTGTAACCGACATCATGAAAGCCGACGATGTCAGACGAAGTGTGCATGATATCACGCAAGGAGGTCTCGCGAACCTCAAGGACATCCCTCCGGGCGGTATCAACGCTTCATCGAAGAACATCAATTCGGATCTCCATTTGGTTAGATCGGTGAAGATTAAGGTAAAAGGCGTGGGCGGCTCGCAGTACAAAGATTACATCGTCAACAGGGAGCGTTCCGAGAAGGCGTGCCAGAGCAGCCTGCGAGTCCTGTTCGCGCCTCTGGCCTGTTCCGTGAACCTGCACCAAAAGGGAGCGGCCATCGCGGCCAAGCTGACGGAGTTCCTGGAAGACTGTATCGATCAGGTTTTCCCCATGGTGCCCAGACGAGACGGCCGCACCAAGGAGGATTCATGGGGAAAGACGGACGAGCTCATCTCGATCGCGTACTCATTCGACGATGTAGAATTCAAGTTCGCCAAGCGTTACAACTCGATGTTGTCCGGCGTCCTCTCTGCGTTGTTGCACGTGGTTTCCATAGTGAACGAGTGCCACGCTCGTGATACTGATTCTGACGATGATGCCTCGTCTGAAGGCGAAGAGAAAGAGACTGACAGCGACGACGATCTCGATGACGACCATTATGACGTTCATTCTGCGGCGATGAAGTACATCTCGACGAGGGGAAGTTCTTCGGTAGACCGTCTTTCGACCTCCTCCGCACAGGCCGTGGCAACTTCCCTGAAGAAGAATTTCGTGTGCCAGAACAAAAGAGAGGCGAAGAAGATATTGGAAGAAGCCAGAGACGCCGATCAAGACAAGAAGAACAAGAAGAAGGGGTCCAAGAACAAGCGCAGGAACATCACGGTCTGTTACTCCGATTCGAGCATCGCCAAGATGGTGACCGTGCTGTGCGGAAAGAACGGGGACGCCAAGATGAAGAGGTCGGTCGAAAGAGCTCTGCGACAGTTCACGTTCAAAAACTGGATGATGAGCGTCTCCGCGGCCCTGTTGTTCACTACGACGTCTACGCCCCTCGTGGTACACGTCCCCGAAAATAAGTCCGCCGTCAGAGACCTTCGATACGTGCTCGAAAAGTACGATCTTACCAAGGCGTTTGAGTCTAACACGCGTTTTTGGGCGCCGAGCGAGGCGTCTCCCAAGAAGTCCAGGAAGAATGCTACCGCTACCGCCACCGCCACCGCCTCCGCCGCGGCGGAGGTGGAGGTGGAGGTGGAGGAGAGCGATGCTTTAGGGTCTGACGACGATGATAATGACGAATAGAATAGATCGATAGTTTGTTCGCAAGGCGTTCTTTTTTTTCTTCTTTTTTCTTTCTGTCCGTACTAGTAAGTGGGCGAGACACCGTGTAAAAGGCTGTGTACACGTCTATACATGAGTTCCGTGGTATCTACGAGCGACGACGCCAAGGTGGATGCCGTCATGTATGCGGCTGAAACCGATGGTGTGACTTTTACGGACGCGCGAAAACGTGACCTCCTTCTCCTCACGAAGAGTTCCGGGAGGAGCATACTATTCGGGACGGAGAGGGACACGGAGTCGGCCATGGCGATCCAGAAAGACAGCGTTCGCGTCAACGCGGCGCTCCTGGACGTCAGGGGGGCGTTGACCGTCCCGTCGGGCTCCTTGCGGGTGAAAGAACCGAATTTACCTTTTCTTCTCCATGATCCCTTGGTCGCGAGTTGCGGAGCCACCGTCGCTCGAGGCTTGCGGGTGATTCGAGAAGAAGAAGACGACGACTCGGCGCTCCTCTGGGACACGGACGCTTCCGGGACGACCGTATACGGCGGTTTGGACGCCCGAAAAGAATTGCGTGTAGGCTCGAACCTCATCGTCGAAGGGAACGTGGACATCCGCGGCGGGCGGCTGCTGAATTCCGAACTCCGTCTGGACCGTCTGGAAGTGGACGGAGACGCGCGCGTCTCCGGAGGACTGTCCGCGGGAAAGAACGATGCATTCCGTGTGCTTCCGGGACCTTCTCCGGACGTGGTCGTCGAGAACGCACTGCGCGTGCGTGGTCAGGTGTCTGGCGATGGTCCCGTGCGATTCACGGGCGGATCCCTGTCCGTGTCGTCCTCGAATGCGCTGCTGTTCGACGTCGGGAGCAACAACATCGCGCTGAACCGTGACGCCCTCTTGTCGAGGGACCTCCGCGTCGAAGGGTCGACTCGCTTCGACGGCACGGCGCGATTTTTCAACGATGTACACGTCGAAAGGGGAGGCGGGTTTCGCGTCGACGAAGGCCCCTCGATTCTGCGTGGTACGCTCGAGGTCACGCCCGACCCGCGTTCGGTAACGGCCTCGACGGCATTCGCGGTGTCAGACTCCGACGTGGTCGCGCGGAGGAACCTGGACGCGCGGAGCAACCTGGCCGTATCAGGATCGGCGGACGTGCGCGGCGCCTTGCGCGTCCGGGGTAACAGCGGCGACGTGGTCGTCTTGGAAGCGGACGCCACGCGCGTCGCCGTGCGACGCAGGCTGGATATACTGTCGTCGTCCGGACTCTCGACGGAAGGCCTCGCACACTTGCGAGGTGGGCTCAGAGTCGGAAATACAGACGACATCACCTTTATCGCCCCCCCTTCATCCTCTTCGAACATAGTCGTCGCGAACAGGGACGTGGATGCGCGCTGCAACCTGCGCGTGCGCGGCGGCCGGACGGACCTGGACGGCGAGCTGAGGGTGGCGGCGGAGGCGCGGTTGGAGAAGGGCTTATCGGTGCGCGGCGGGTCTGCGGTGGTCGAGGGAGGCGGGCTGAGAGTCAGTCCCGTCGGAGCTTTCGCGGGAGGCTCGAACCTGCTGGCGCTCGAAGTGTCGGACGCGGGCGTGCGCGCTCTGCGGGAAACCACCGTCGAGGGCGGTGGGAGCCTGATCGTAAGAGGAGCGGGAGCGTTGCGGGCGGAGGGCGACGGCGGGTTCCGGGTGACGAAAGGGGGCTCGATCCTGGACGGCGACTTCTCCGCGGCGGGTGGCGCTCTAGCGGCCCGAACTACGGCCACACAGGACGGAGGGTTCCGGGTCGAGTTACGCGAGAACACGCGAATCGCGAAGAACCTGCGCGTGAGCGGCGTCACCGAGGCGCGCGGCTCTTTCTACGTCAACGCCGGCGGCGCTCCGCCTGACTCGTCTAACGTCATGGTGGCGTCGGATGCCGGCATAGAGATGCGGCGCGACCTTGCCCTCCTGAACGGCTCTTCGCTACGGGTGCGCGGCTCTTCGACGTTCGTGGGGCCTTTCAAGGTCAGCAACCCCGACGCGCTCGACCTTTTCACCGTCGACACGGAGGAGGGCGTGCGGGTGCGGAGGCCTCTGCGGGTCGAGGGCGACACGCGCGTCGAGGGAAACTTGTCGGTTAACACTGGCGGGTCGACGGCTCTCGAGCTGCGCGAGCCCTTCTTCGACGTCAGACGCGCCACGGGCTTCGACTGCAACGTGCAGGTACGCGGAGACCTGGTCGCGCTGGGGACACGCGTCCGCTTCGTTCCCGCGACGGAAGGCGGCACGGTCTTGGACGTCGACCAGTCTTCCGTCCGGGCGTACCGGGACCTGGAGGCCAAGCGCAACCTATTCGTGGACGGGGACACGCGCCTCCGAGGCGCCCTGCGCCTCAACCCCGGCGACCGCGACGTGCTGTCCGTCACTCCTCCGGCGTTCGCGTCCTCCAACAACAACAACAACAACACCAGGGCCGGGTTCCGCGTGGACGGCGCAGACGCCGTCTTCTCCGACGGGAATCTGGACGTGTCGCGCGGTAACCTCAGCGTGACAGGCGAGTTGGCGGTACGCCCGGGCGGTTTGGACGTGTTCCGGGCGACCGAGGAACGCGTGGTCGCGAACCGCCGTCTCGAAGTGCTGGGCGGCCAAGAGCTGATAGGTGCGTTCAACGTGTATCCCGGTCCTCAGGCCGCGGGCGCGCGTCGACCCGCGTTCTCGGTGTCAGATACGTCTTCTTCGTCCACGGCGTTGGTGCGCCTGAACCGCGACGTGGAAGCCGCGTGTAACCTGGACGTCCGAGGGGACGTCCGGGCGCGCGGGGAGATGGCCCTCACGGGAGGCCTTTCTACGGACGGGAGCGTGAACGCCGAGGGAGATTTTCGCGTCGGAGGAAAGACTTCCGCTGAGGGAGCCGCTTCCTTTTACGACGGCGTCACGATGTACCGGGGGAAAGAGGGCCCCGTCATGGCCTCGGTGGGTCCGCAGGGGTGTAACCTCATCGAGCTGACGGCGTCGAACGTGCGCCTGCGGACGCTCACTTCCGAAGAGAGCGGCGGCGGTCTGTTCGACGTGCGCGGAAACGCGGACTTCGCGCGCGGCAAGTTTCGCGTGTTGCGCGAGTCCGGAGACCCCGACGACTTGGCGGTCTTGCTCGTGAAAGAGGACGATGTCACGGTGAACGCAGAAACGATCAATCTCGAGGGGAAAGTGGGCGTGGAGGGCGGCGAGTTTTCGGTCAAGCCTTCGTCGTCCTCTTCCGTTGCCGCCGCCGTGACGGACGCGGAGGTCGCCCTCCGGAGGGACGTCCGGGCGAGGTGCAACCTGGAAGTGGCGCGCGACCTGAGCGTGCGTGGTGACGCAGAGGTCGAGGGGCGGTTGGAGGCGAGGGCCGACGTGACGGTGCGCGGAGACTTGGTCGTACGCGAGAACCTGGAGGTCTTGCGCGGGGAGGCGACGTTCAGGGGCGGCGCGTTGCGGGTCTTGGACGAGGAGCGTCTGCTGGCGTCTTTCACGGATGCCGGAGGCGCCGAGATCGCCACGTCCCTGGAGGTGGCCGACGGCCTGCGCCTGAAGAAGGGGGATCTGGCCGTCGAGTCCGGGAATTTGACGGTGGTACCCGGAGGAAATGCGGGTGCGGGTCTCGAGGCGATGCTCGTAAACGATGCTCGAGTCGACGTGCGGCGGCGTTTCAGCGTACGCGACGGTCATCGTACCGAACTCACCGGAGATTTGGTGGTGCGCGGAGGACCGGGCGTGCAAGACGCGCGAGACGCGGTGGCCACCTTCTCCGCCGCCTCCAACGTGGCGTTACGCCGCGACGTGTTCGCGGGCAGCAACCTTCGCGTCGGAGGCGCGCTGGAGGTGCTCGGTGAGGGCGGCGTGCGCCTGGAGGAAAAGCTGGACGTGTTTACCCTGGACTCCGCGGGGACCGGGCTGCGCAGCTCCGCCTTTCGGGTGCGCCACCCGCAGGTGCAGGTGAACCGGCGCCTGGAGGCGGCCTGCAACGTGTCCGTGGGAGGCGATCTTCACGTCGACGGCCGCGTCACGTCCGACACGCTCGAAATGAACGATCTCACCGTCAAAGGCGACGCCGCGGTCACGGGAACTCTCGAAGTCGGAGGAGACATCATGACGGTGTTCGACGACGAAATTACGATCCGACCGAACGTCATTATGCGCAGCAACGTCGACATCGGACGGGACCTGGCGGTGGGCGGGGACGTCAGCACGCTGGGCACGTTGGCCGTGCGGCCAGGCGGACCGGAGGCCAAAGCCGCGCTCTCGGTGACGCCCGGCCTGACCACGATGGACACGGACCTGACGACGCGCAGCAACGTCTCGATCGGGAGGGACGTCGATTTGGGGCGGGACCTTTTCGTGGGCAGGAACGCCAATATCGGCGGGGGCCTCACGGTGGAGGGCGGGCGGCTGGTGGCGCGCCGAGGCCTGCTGGTGGAGGGCGACCGGACGGCGATAGAGACGAATGATTTGGTCGTGCGCCCGGGCGGCGGCCTCGACGTCCTGCGCGTCTCGCCCAGCAACGTCGAAGTTGCGCGCCCCCTGAGCGTGACAGGCGACGTGGACGTGACGGGAAGGTTCGTCGTGACGGAGGGCGGCCAGACCAGCTTCGCCATCGGGGAGACCACCACCGTCATCAATCGCGACCTGCAGGTGAACGGCGACTTCGAGGCGACCGGTGAGGGCCGCATCGGCCAGGATTTGTACGTCGGGGGAAGCATATACGGAGCCGGGGACATGGTGGTCGAGGGGACCTTCACGGCGGGGAAGATGCAGAGCGACCTGCTGGACAACAGCGACGGCAGCAACCTGACGCTGAACAGCACACTGCGCGTGGTCCTCCGGGGCCAGGGCGAGGACGGCGAGGACCTGGTGGCGTTGAATGCCGACGAAAGCGGAGTCGAGATCGGGAGGAATTTGGAGGTACAGGGCGACACCCTGCTGAACGGCGATCTGAAGATCGTCGGAGAAAACGGCAAGACCCTGTTCGAGCTTTTAGACGAAAACGGGCGCATATTCATGGGGGAAGACATGCGCGTAGATGGATCGTTGGACGTGTTGGACGGCCTGCGCGTCGGAGATGACATAGAGGTCGGAGGCGACATCAGCATGACCGGCGGAGACGGAGTGTTCGACGCCTCCTCCAACCTGGTCAAGGCTCGGGAGGTCCGCATAGGAGATGGAGGGTTCGCGTCTTCGGGTGACGGGGGGGTCCTGGGTGACTTTGTGGTACGTCCCGGCGGCGAAGAGACTTCACCCTCCATGTTGGACGTTACCTCGGACGGCGTCGACGTGGGGGGAGACCTGAGGGCGGAGGGCGACGTCGACGCCGGAGGCGCTTTACGTGCCGCAGGGACGATTTCGTCAGTCATAGACGGCGAGACGTTTTTTTCGACGGGACCTGGCGGCACAGACGTCAAAAACGGTCTGCGCGTCGAGGGCGGCGGGACCTCCCTGTCCGGCGGCCCCTTCGATGTCACGGTCGACCCGGAGTCTTCGAACGTTAATCCTACCGTGTCAGTGACCGATGAACTCGTGAGCCTGAATCGGGACACGGCGGTGCGCGGCGACCTGTCCGCGACAGGGGACGTGACGTTCGAGGGAGACCTGACCACGAACGGAGACACTCGCCTGGGGGGGAGCCTCGACATCGGGGACAGCTTGTACCTGGCCAGCAACCTCACCGTCGACGGCACGGCGGACCTGAACAGCAATCTGGTGGTGCGCACCGGAAGCGACAAACGCGTCGCTCTAGAGGTCCGGCACACCGGGATCGACCTGCGGCGAGACGTGCGCGCGGAGTCCAACATCGTCATAGGAAGGGACGTCACCGTCGGTCGAGACGCCGCCGTCATAGGCGCGCTGAGCGTGCAAGGCGGCGCGGTGTTCAACGGCTCCTCCGCGGTGCGCGTGCAGTCTTCCCAGCTGCGCGCGTCTTCCCAGCTGAACACCGCGGCGGAGCCTTCGTACTCCTGGACCGGCGACCAAGACACGGGCATGTACCGCCCGTCCGCGAACGCCATCGCTTTCACGACGGACGGCCAAGAACGCGTGCGCATCACGCCCGGGGGGGATGTAGGGTTCGGAGTGACGTCCCCCGAGGCGCGTCTGGACGTCGGAGACGGGGACATCCGCAGCGGGGGGAAAATTTCAGTGGGAGACGGCTCGTTGGTGGAGCCTGCGTTCACGTTCGAAGGCGATTCGAACACCGGCATCTACCGCACGCAAGAAGGCGACATCGGGTTCTCGATCGGAGGGCAGGAAGTGTTCACGGTCACGGAGGAGGGCGCGACCTTCCGCGACGACCTGGACATGAGCGGCCAGATTCTGGGCTTCGCCGCCGGCGACGCGACGCGGCCTTCTTTCGCGTTCTCGGGCGACACGGATACCGGCCTGTTCCGGTCGACCGACGCACAAGCCGGAGACGTCCTCGGGTTCAGCACGGGCGGCGTCGAGCGCGCGCGCCTGGACGCGTCTGGGAATCTCGGCTTGGGCAGGTCTCCCGGAGATGATTTTCGCCTGGACGTCGACGGCAATCTGCGCGTGTCTTCGGGCCGCATATTCGCTCCGCCGGAGTTTGACTCCCCGGCCGCACCGGTCATCACCTGGACCGGTGACGATGACACCGGGATCTACCGCGTCGCGCCGGACACCGTGGGCGTGAGCACCGGCGGGCAGGAACGGCTGCGCGTCGCGGAAGACGGACGTGTGGGTGTCAACATGCCCTCGAATAACGATCCACAGGCACGTCTGCACGTGAACGGCGATTTCTTGGCGACCGACCGCATCGCGACCACCTTCAACGGTTCGAGCGCTTCGCCGGCGTTCGCCTTTGCCGCAGGAGGAACCGGTCTGTACCTGGACGGCGATCAGGTCAACGTGACACTCGAGGGTTCCGACCGCTTTAGCGTCACGCCGGATGGCGTGGGAATCCTTACGACCGATCCCAACGCGGCCCTCCACGTGATTTCGCCCGTGATCGATGGGGACGGAGAGGCGAAGGCGGTCGCGAACCTGGGCGGGTACCGGGTGGCGACGTTGACGGTGGACCTGCTCCCGCTCACGCCCGGCGCGTACGTGGACTTGTTGGAGGTTTTGAACGAGGGCGGCGCGTCCGCGGTGCGCCTGGACGTCTGCGACGACGAGCACGGAGGGGGCACGCTGGCCTCGACCTACCTGTACACCGCGCCGCGCTTTTTTGGAACATCGGACACGCCGCAGCTGTTGCTGCCCCAATCGCGGACCTGTTCCGGCGCCCTGTCCGAGGAAGCGAACATCGACCCTTACCAGATACAAGTCGCCGGCACGGGATCAGTGAAAACGCTCCTGTTCAGGCTCGTGCGTACGAATTCGGGGTCCGCGTTCATCGGACCCATCCGCTGCACCTTCTTTGTGTCCTGCTCCGATCATGTGACCGATATTTTACGCATCGGTCCATTTTCCGCAGACGGTGCTACGACGCCAGTACTCACGGACCGTGCGCGTGTGGCGAACGCGACGCAGCTCACGCAGATCTCGTCTTCATCTGCAAACGACGGCGCGGCATTCGTGGGTGTCGGTGTGATACGTCCACAAAAGAAGTTTCATGTCGCAGGTGGTGACGCGAGGTTCGAGGGCGACGTGTTCGGATCGCGCTCCGTCTACGTGCGAGACGACGCGACAGAGGCATTGCCCGCGTTTTCTTTCGAGGGCGACGAGGATACCGGTATCTTTCGCCCTGATGCGGACGAGATCGCGATCACGGTGGGCGGGAGCGAAGGCCTGCGCCTGACATCCGACGGACTGGCGATCGGAAAGACCGCCCCTCAAGACGCGCTGGACGTGGTGGGCAACGTGCGTGCGACCGGAGGGCGCTTTCTGGCCGGTGACGAGGGGTCCGAGGCGGCGCCCTCTTTCGCCTGGATCGATGACAAAGACACCGGCGTGTACTTACCGGACGATGACACGTTGGCGGTCACGACAGGCGGAGCGGAGCGCGTGCGTGTGGACGCGGACGGCAACGTGGGCATCAACCTCGAAGGACTTGCGGCGGAGGCGCGCCTGCATGTGGACGGCGGCGTGCTCGCCACTGACCAGGTGCGCACATTCGACGGCTCGGTATCGGCGCCGGCCTTCAGCTTTACGAACGGAGCGGACACGGGTATGTTCCTGGGACGCCGCGGAGCTGACGATGAACCCGTTTTAGAGTTGGCGCTCAAGGGCGAAGAACATACCGTGTTCTCGTCGAACGGAGTCGGAATATTCGTGTCTGAACCGAACGCCGCGCTCCAGGTGAACGGGTCCGTCAATTCGGACGGTCAGCGCGTGTTCACGGTCATCGTCGATCCGCTGCCCACCACCGCTGGACGGTACGTAGACCTCGCGCGCCTCTCGTCCGCGGGAGAGGGCGCGGTGGTGCGCGTCGACGTCTGTGACGACCCTTGGACAAACGCCCTGAGCTCGACCTACCTATACACGACGGACCTGTTCTTCTCGGACGGGGACCCGTACCAACTGTTGATACCCCTGTCGCGGGCGTGCAAGGGGTCGTACTCGAGTACGAATTTGAACCCGTACCAGTTGCAGGTCGGAAGCGGAGGAGAGGGGTCGGAGTCGATGCTGACCCTGAACTTTCGGCTGGTGCGAACGGGCACGTCCGGAACATTCATCGGACCTATTCGGTGCACGTTCACCGTGTCAGGCTGCCCCGCTAACGACGCATCGGTGATCGCCATCGGACCGACTTATACATCAGACGCGACGACTGTGATCAACGCTCAGACGGCATCTTCATCCCTCATCGCCAACGCCACGCAGCTCACGCAATTGTCCGCCGTGGACCGGTCAGCGTTCGTGGGCATCGGGGTGGTCGATCCGCAGGACAAGCTGCACGTCGCGGGTGGAGATGTCCGAGTGGACGGAAACGTGTTCAGCGACCTGTTTCGCGGGTCGGCCTCTGCGTCTGCCGGCGCGCCCACTTTTTCGTTCGCAGGCGACACGGACACGGGACTGTACAGTCCCGCCGCAAACGAGCTCGCACTGTCCTCCGGCGGCTCGAACATGGTGCGCCTCAAGGCCTCGACCGGACGGCTGGGCGTAGGTAAGGACGATCCACAGGAGCGTCTCGACGTGCAGGGCAACGTGCGCGCGTCGTCCGGGGCCTTTATCGCCGGCACGGACGGATCGCGTACGATGCCGGCCTTTCGATGGTTAGACGATGAGGATACGGGCATGTACCGGCCCGGAGCGGACACTTTGGCGTTGGCGACGGGCGGATTAGAGCGCGTCAGCGTCACGGAAGACGGCGATGTGGGCATCAACCAGACGAGCCCGGACGCGCGCCTGCACGTCGGAGGCGACATCCTGGCGACCGGCCAGGTCCGGACCTTTGAGGACGGGGCGGCCGACGGCCCGGGCTTCGCGTTCGAGAGCCATCCGGGCACCGGTCTGTTCACGGACGCGGGTCCTGTGGGGGGGGCGGTCAAGATGGCGGTCGCGCTGGACGGCGAGCAGCATACGACGTTTACGTCGAACGGTGTCGGGATCTTCACCGCCGACCCGGACGCGACGCTACACGTCGCGGGCGACGCCAACGTGGGAGGCTACCGCGTCTACAACGTCGTCGTGGAGGAGCTGGGCCTGGCGCTCGAAAGTACGGTCGAGCTACTCGAGATCCGGGAGAGCGCCTCCTCCTCGCAGCCGCCGTGGGGCACGGTGGTCTACCTGGACGTGTGCGAGCAGCGGAACGACAGTGCGTCGTCGCACACGCTGACATCTTCCTATCATTACACGGTCGACCGATTCTTCGACAGCGACGATAGTTTCGAAAACGAAAATAAGCTCCTCCTTCCGACCTCGCGCACGTCGACGGGACCGTACGAGGTGGAGAACATCAACCCGTACCAGGTGCAGGTGGGGCGCGGGTCCTCGGGCGCGGGAAGCCTGCGCTTCCTGCTTGTACGAACGAGTACCGGCGGACTGTTCGAGGGCGTTTTCCGGTGCGTGTTCCGTGTCGTAGGCAATCCCGGTGACGATCCGGGCCTGTTCCGCGTCGGGCCGACGGAGGTGGATTTCACGGACGTCATCGAGCCGTACGAGCGTGAAAGGTTTGTGCGCTCGACTCAGGTGACGCAGATCACAGCGAGCGACCGCGTGGCGTACGTGGGCATCGGCGAGGCCATGCCGGAGCACCGGCTGCACGTGGCCGGCACCGTCAAGATCGACTCTAACCTGATCGTCGAGGAGGACACGATCCATCGCGGCCGTATCGCGGTCATGGACGGCGCGGTCAGCGGCGGCCTGGAGGGGCGCGGCATCCACCTGAACGATTTGGACGACACGGACTGGGGACTGTACCTGAACGACACCGTGTCCCTGGCCGGAAACTCGGCCGTGACGGGCGACGGCTTTTCGGGCACGAGCGCTCGCCTCCGTATACGGGACAGAGGAGATGCGGGACTTATACTCGAGAACTCGAGTGAGGAGCGTTTATTGAGCGTGCGCGGTGATGACGGTAGGATGGTCGTAAGTGGGAGCACGGTCATCACTGACACTCTGAGCGTTACAGGGGACGTCAACATGGAGTCCGGCCTGACGGTCGAAGAGGATACCATACACCGGGGAAAAATCATCGTAATGGACGGCGCCATAAACGATGGGGTAAACGGAAGAGGTATCCATTTTGCTGACGCGACTGACACCGACTGGGGAATGTACCTAAATCGAGCCTCTCTGGCGGGAGGAAACGGTGTATCTGGAGAGGGCTTCGGGGGGTCCGCCGTACGTCTCAGGATTAGGGATGCTTCTGATAACGGTTTAGTGATTGAAAATTCAACTGAACAGCGTCTAATGAGCATCAGAGGAAATGATGGATATATGTCGATAGAAGGACGATTACACTGCGCGAGTGACGCTGAAATGCTGTCGAGGTTGACTGTGACAGGAGACATGATAAACACTGCAAAAACGGTATTGGGAACCGGACTATTTTTGAACGGTGTGAACGACACCAACTGGGGGATTTACTCATCGTCGAGCCAGTCGTTGTCAGGAAGTAGTGTCACGAGTGGATTAGGATTCTCTGGTCTCGCTACCAGAATAAGAGTACGAAATAACAGCTCCACGGGACTAATCGTCGAAAATTCATCTGAAACACGATTATTAAGCATCAGAGGGAACGATGGATTTACGGGAATTAACGGAGACGTAAATGTTAGCGGATCCTTAACGGTCGAAGGTACGACTTTAGCAAGCTTGATAGGACGCATAAATACATTAGAATCCAGGATGAGTGCCGTGGAAAAAGTGTTAGATGAAGATATTATCATCCAGCAGGGGATACTAGGCTTTGATAGATCTGGGCTTCTATATATAAAACAGCTTGCCTTCTTTTGGTATAGACACAGTTCAGGCAGCAACACAACAAGCAGGACTATACCATCATCCATAATGAAGTCAATAAGGGTTGCCCTCGGTACAATTGAATCATCTCGAGGTGGCAGTGGTGATACAAAAAACAACTTGCGCATACATATATCACCTCCTTTGAGTCTTCGATTTGATCATCGATCTTATGAACGCCCTGTATCAGTTCTGTTAATCGGAGAAAGACCTGACAACGATAATTAATCAAGAAAACCGTGGACATTCATAATCTCGGTGTATATTGCGTGGAAACATAAATTATTATGGTGTATTGCGTTAGGTGATCCTTCATTTTTACGATCAAATAAATTATAATGTCACAATCGGGAGTATTATCGCCATTTGATAATCGTAGATAGTATTGCATTATCCTGTTATTTTGTAACGGGTCCAGTTACTCAATAAAAACGATAGATGAACGTTCGTATAACCAACAACTTGCAAGGTAATGAAAAGCGGTAAATGATCCGATTGTTTTATCGTAACGATGTATGAGACGTTTGAACTGATCAAGTCGACAGAAAGCATTTTCTACACAATGTCTTTTTTTGATCGTATATGTATGTCTCATGGACAAGTGTGGGGTTTTTCTTGGATTTCGTCATATTCTTATCCGCTCTGTAACGAGTTTCATCTTCATATCTTGCTTCATCGCTTCTCGTAATTTTGACGAATTATAACCACGACCAGCCACGATCTTTACTGATCGTCTCTTATCTTCTATCACATCTCGATTGGAAAAGTCTATGATAGGCTTCAAAGAGGCTATATCAGAAACATTTGCAGGAAAGAAAGAAAATGATATAGGAATTCCTTTTGAATCGCATACCAAAGATATTTTACACCAAGACGGTCTAACACGTTTATTCCTCTCGATATAATCGGTGCGAAACTGGTAAAACGCTTTCTGCCATGCTCCTTCTTCGCACCATTTTCTAAACCGTCTGAACGCTGCAGTCGTATCACAACTGCTTAGTTTAGTGTATCTGTTCCAAGATATGTTGGTTTCCAGAATATCCAGAATGACGTTCACAGTATCCTTTAACGAGTGTCTCCTACGTAAAGGGCCTTGACGAAGGTGAATGAAAGTCGAGGAATTGAGCCATTTTGGTAATAAATAGGAAGACGAATTATTGGCGGAGTAAGTCAGAAATAAATCATGTGTCCCCGATGTCTGAACTGAAAACCGCTGTAACATTCATCCGTCTGTTCAACAATCGTTCTTTTGATTGAGTAATTTTTCGAGTGTGTATGTATGACTGTCCAATATGTGTTTCATTTCTTCACAATTACGTTTCATAGTTTCTTGTGTGAAATGTAATTGTTTGATAGCTTCGACAAACAATGCTGATAAGTTTCCATAAGCGACGGCGTACATATCATTCGCATCACGTTGTACTGCCTCCGGTGCAATTTCTAACACTTCTTGGGCTATAAGTCCCATGAATCTTTCTTGTTCCCTTTCGCTACCTAAGTCTGTCCGGGAAAAGGTATACCCGGTTATGCTAAGTATTTTTTGTAACGCGTCTTCGACAGGAGACAATTGTGACTTCAGGCGTCGATCGGACTCTGCTATGATATCTTCTGAAGCACGTATATTTCCATTAACGTATAACTTCGCAGTTGGATTGTGCGTGCCTATCCCCAAGCGATTATCGTCAAAACTCCAATATAAGTCCCCTGGTGTACTTACGGAATTCCCGTATATATCTGAAACGAGTAGTCTGTTTGCTGTGATGTCATCTGTACCAGTTCCTCCGCGATCGACGCTTAATGTCCCCGACCCTGCGTTATCCATATCCAGATTAACGACTTCGTTACCGTCCCCATAAAATGCATCCGCACGAACCGTTCCTGCCACATCCAAAGTATATTGTGGAGACGGTGGTGTATTAATGCCAAAATTGCCGGCATTATCAATCGAGAGGCGAACCGTATTGTTTGTACCCAAGTGCAAGGCATCGTTGGATGTGGTTCCGAGTAACGTCGAGCCGGCTGTCGTTCCAATATAAGAAGTGCCTTCTCCGGCTGCTGCACCATTGTTTTTTACACACGACCACACACACGATGAGGATCCTCCTGCAGTACTCATCGACGCATACGCATTAGCATCGGTCGAACCCTGTGTATCCGCATGTATACTAAGCCCGCAATATGCATGAGTCTGCATTCGAATGATCGCATCAGATTCAGATTCCAGTATGTCCAATTGATGTTCAGGACGCTGTGTTCCCAATCCGATGTTTCCGCTTTGAGACGTTCTCGCGGTCAACCTAACAGGTGTCGTATTCCACCCGGTTGTAACATTATCGAGGGGCTTTGGTTCCGTTTCGTTTATTCTGTAAGATTCGTCAGTATCACTTGTTGAAGGTTCGACTGTAAACGTCAGAACATCAAAACTTTCCCCTTCATACCGAACACATCCTTCAAACGATGCTTGCACGATGTCGATTACCTCTCCGCTTCTTTGTGGTCCGGATCCTTGTAGGTTAAGATTCACAAACAGGGATAGCTCTCGTAAACCAATACGATCTGGATTATCATTTTCTTGTTTGGAACGCAAGTTCCACTCGAAGCTAATAAATTCGGTCAACACCGTTCTTTCGTGATGCAGTTCATCTATTATAAATTTATCTTCGTTATATCCAGCAGCACCGTTTTCTTCACCGTAGGTACTAATTCTCACTTTTATTCTCCCTTGGCGTGATGCCTGTCGAGCGTCTCCATTCACATCAATATCAGTAACGTCATACATGTTGAATGAATAAGATATATCGATCAGAAGTTGATCAGCCACCGTGTTTGGTTGTTCCCACGAAGCGACGTAAAACTCGAATGCATCAGCAGCTGTCACAGGTAGTTCCTGATTGATGACAAATTTCCCATTAAATACTCCACCGGATACAAAATTTTGTCTCGTCCAGCCGTTCGCCACGTGATTGACATGCCCTCTTATATCGAGGTTTTGTTCTAAGACGATGTCGTTAAGTACTACTAAATTTCCATTAATTGTCAAATCTCCTGCGATGTAGGTGTTTCCGTTTTCTGCGTTGATAGTCAATAACTTCTCTTCGATACTGTTCTCGAATATAAATCCCAGCCCTCCTGACTTATCCATCCGAAAACGCAATGCCATGTTCTGAAAGTCGTTCCCTGTCACAGCAGTTCCGGCCGCGAGAGATTGATTTATTCCCGGACTCGCTAAGTAAATGCCTCGGTCTGTGTTATCTTTTGTCCACATGTGAATACCTCGCCCCATTCCCCCATTTTGTCCCTCTTGAACCACGATCTTTCCGTTATGTATCACATCTCCTTTGATAAGTAATAGTCCATCATCCCCGCGTATACTGACAAGTAATTCATCAGATGAATTCTCGAATATAAATCCATTTTCGTTGTTATTTGGTGCCCTGAATCGAACCGTTCCTGCCACATCCAAAGTATATTGTGGAGACGGTGGTGTATTAATGCCAAAATTGCCGGCATTATCAATCGAGAGGCGAACCGTATTGTTTGTACCCAAGTGCAAGGCATCGTTGGATGTGGTTCCGAGTAACGTCGAGCCGGCTGTCGTTCCAATATAAGAAGTGCCTTCTCCGGCTGCTGCACCATTGTTTTTTACACACGACCACACACACGATGAGGATCCTCCTGCAGTACTCATCGACGCATACGCATTAGCATCGGTCGAACCCTGTGTATCCGCATGTATACTAAGCCCGCAATATGCATGAGTCTGCATTCGAATGATCGCATCAGATTCAGATTCCAGTATGTCCAATTGATGTTCAGGACGCTGTGTTCCCAATCCGATGTTTCCGCTTTGAGACGTTCTCGCGGTCAACCTAACAGGTGTCGTATTCCACCCGGTTGTAACATTATCGAGGGGCTTTGGTTCCGTTTCGTTTATTCTGTAAGATTCGTCAGTATCACTTGTTGAAGGTTCGACTGTAAACGTCAGAACATCAAAACTTTCCCCTTCATACCGAACACATCCTTCAAACGATGCTTGCACGATGTCGATTACCTCTCCGCTTCTTTGTGGTCCGGATCCTTGTAGGTTAAGATTCACAAACAGGGATAGCTCTCGTAAACCAATACGATCTGGATTATCATTTTCTTGTTTGGAACGCAAGTTCCACTCGAAGCTAATAAATTCGGTCAACACCGTTCTTTCGTGATGCAGTTCATCTATTATAAATTTATCTTCGTTATATCCAGCAGCACCGTTTTCTTCACCGTAGGTACTAATTCTCACTTTTATTCTCCCTTGGCGTGATGCCTGTCGAGCGTCTCCATTCACATCAATATCAGTAACGTCATACATGTTGAATGAATAAGATATATCGATCAGAAGTTGATCAGCCACCGTGTTTGGTTGTTCCCACGAAGCGACGTAAAACTCGAATGCATCAGCAGCTGTCACAGGTAGTTCCTGATTGATGACAAATTTCCCATTAAATACTCCACCGGATACAAAATTTTGTCTCGTCCAGCCGTTCGCCACGTGATTGACATGCCCTCTTATATCGAGGTTTTGTTCTAAGACGATGTCGTTAAGTACTACTAAATTTCCATTAATTGTCAAATCTCCTGCGATGTAGGTGTTTCCGTTTTCTGCGTTGATAGTCAATAACTTCTCTTCGATACTGTTCTCGAATATAAATCCCAGCCCTCCTGACTTATCCATCCGAAAACGCAATGCCATGTTCTGAAAGTCGTTCCCTGTCACAGCAGTTCCGGCCGCGAGAGATTGATTTATTCCCGGACTCGCTAAGTAAATGCCTCGGTCTGTGTTATCTTTTGTCCACATGTGAATACCTCGCCCCATTCCCCCATTTTGTCCCTCTTGAACCACGATCTTTCCGTTATGTATCACATCTCCTTTGATAAGTAATAGTCCATCATCCCCGCGTATACTGACAAGTAATTCATCAGATGAATTCTCGAATATAAATCCATTTTCGTTGTTATTTGGTGCCCTGAATCGAATACACATCTCCCTCATCGAATCATACCCTTGAACCGGTGAGCTGCTCCCGTCAATCGACGTCCCTGATAACGAACTAGCAGCATATATACCGTAATCAGCGTCTTCCCCGGACACCATAAAGATCCCCCGATCGTTTCCTCCGTCTTGATCGTTCTGTATTATGATTTTTCCTTTGTGTGCCGTGTCTCCTCTGAAGGTCACGAGACCATCATTACCACGAACGCTCATTAACAATTCTTCTCCCGCATTTTCTATCAGAAAGCCGTTATCTTCGTCATTAGGTACACGTATCCTCGCAGATAGTCCTATAAACGAATCACCGGAAGTCACTGGACCTCCAGCGAATGATGTACCAATCGGCTGACTCGCCACGTAGAGCCCCCAGTTCGTGTCATTTATATCGAACAGGTACAGTCCGCGGTCCGATCCGCCGTCCTGACCGTCCATGATGACCAGCTTGCCCCGATGCATCACGTCCTCCAGGAACGTGACCGGTCGATCAAAACGCACGTCTCCTTCGAAAGACGTCAGGCCGTCGTCGCCGCGGATACTGAACAGCATGTCATTCGCAGAATTTTCGACGATAAATCCGCTCGCTGACGCGTCAGCCACGCGAATTCTGGCCGACAGACCAGAGAACGTGCTGCCGCCGGTCGCGCTCGTGCCCGCCAGAGACCGTCCGCCACCCGAGCTCGCCAGGTACAGTCCCCAGTCCGTGTCGTCTCTAGTCCAGAGGTGTACACCGCGCCCCGCGCCGCCGTCCTGCCCGTCTTGGACCACGATCTTGCCGTGATGCACCGTATCGCCCCTGAAGTTCGTCAAGCCGTCGCTTCCGCGTACGCTCACGAGGCGTTGCTCAGATGCGTTCTCTAGGATGAAGCCCTGGTCAGATGAGTTCGTGCACCTCAGGCGCAACGCCAGCCCCGAGAACCCGTAGCCGGCCACGGCCTCACCGGAGTTCAGCGACCTTCCACCGCCGGAGCTGGCCATGTATATGCCGCGCTGCGTGTTGTCGGCGGACCAGGTGTAGATCCCGCGCCCTTCACCGCCGTCCCGGCCGTCCTGTACGACCAATCGTCCTTCGCAAGTCAGGTCGGACTGAAAGCTCGATGCTCCCGTGACCAGTGCCGTGCCACCCACCTCGAGCGTGCGAGATGGTGCGGTCACGTTCAGGCCTAGGCGGTTCTGTGCCGCGTCCCAGAAGAAGTTGGCGTACGATTGAATGCCGTCCGTATTATTCCCGACCAAGACTCGACCTTGAGCGAAGGACGCTCTACCCGTTCCGCCGGATGTAACGCCCAGCGATCCGGACGTGCCCCCGGCCAGGTTGAGGTTGGTGAGCTGGCTTCCGTCGCCGATGAACGCGTCCGCGCGCACGCTTCCGCCGCTGACGTGCAGGGCGTTCTGCGGACTCGCGGTGTTCACGCCCAACCGGCCGCCCTGCCAGTGAAGTCCGCCGGACGAGGAAATCGGGTCCGATCCGTCGCCCACCAGGAGCTTGTAGCGCTCCAGGCTCTCGCCGCCGGTACCGCCACGAGCCACGGACAGGATGCCGCTGCTCACGTTGTTCGCGTTCAGGCCCGTCAGGTTCGCGCCGTCGCCCTCGAAAGAGGTCGCGCGCAGCCGCCCGGCGACCTGCATCCTGGCGTTCACGTCCGGCGTCGCGGTGCCCACGCCCAGCCGCCCGTCCTCCCAGTGGAGGTCGCTATCCGTGCGGACGTCGCCCGTCCCGTCTCCGATAAGGATCTTGTACCTATCGAGCGAAGAGCGACCGGTGCCTCCGCTCGAAACCGAAAACGTGCCGTCCGGGTTGGTTCCTCCGATCGAGGAGCTGTTGATGTTGGTCAGCCCGCTGCCGTCGCCCACGAAAGAGTCCGCCGTCACCTGCCCCGACGATATGATGTCTCCTTCGACGTGGAGCGCCGCCTGAGGATCGTCCGTTCCGATTCCTAATAATGCGTTCCCTTCGTCCCAGTGCAGCAGGTTCGCGCTCAGGAGGTCGCCGGCTCCGTTGCCCACCAGCACTTTCTTGTCGGTGTGAGAGGCCTTGCCTGTTCCGCCACGCGGGACGGGCAGGCGCCCGGAGTCGATGCGGTCCGTCGAAAGCGAGCCCGACAAAAGTCGCCCGCTCAGCGTCATGTCACCGTTGACGTGCAATCTACTGTTGGCTGCGGATCCTGACGTCGGTAGACTCCCGCCGCCCACGCCCACGCGTCCGTCATTCGTCAGTCGAATGCGCTCGACGCCCGCCGTCGCCAGACCGATCACGTTTTCCGAAGGCCGGTACATACCCGTGCCCGCGTCCCCGCTCCATCCGAAAGACGGACTACCGGCCGATCCTCCTCCACCACCCGAGGCCGTGCCCAGCAGGCGCCCGGACGCGCGCACGTTGCCGCCGACGTCCAGCGTCTCTTGTGGGTCCTCGCGCGCCACACCCAGGCGCGAGAAATTGGGGTTCCAGTGGAGCGCGTCGAAGGTGCGGACCGGGCCGGCGCCGTCTCCGACGAGGAGCTTGTTCGCCGCCAGACTCGACCTCCCTGTGCCGCCGCTGCTCACGCCGAACGTCGCACCCCCGTCCAAAGACTGTGTGATCGACGACTGTCTGATGTTAGTCAGGGCGCTGCCGTCTCCCGCGAAGCGCAGCGCGCGCACGCCTCCGACGACGTCCAGCGTGTCCTGCGGGTCTACGCTTCCGACCCCCAGGCGGTTGCGTGCGACGTCCCAGTGCAGCAGCTCCGGCGTGAGCACGGGGTCCGTGTCGTTGCCCACAAGCAGCTTTCGACTTCTCAAACGGTCCCTACCGGATCCGCCGCGCGGCACGGGCACCTGACCGTCCGAAAGACGGGCGACGGGCACGTCTCCGGACACCAGCGTGCCGTCCATGGCGATGTCGCCCCCCACGTGCAGCGTGGCCGCCGGGTCCGTCTTGTTGACGCCCATCAGGCCGCGGTCCGTGAAACGCGCGCGCTCGATGCCCTCCGTCGCGAAGGCCAGGACGTCCGTGGCCGGTCGGAACATGCCGGTGTCCGCGTCGTTAAACCACGAATACGCCGGGCGGTTGGAGCTATCGTTGCCCGCCGTCGCCAGGTAGCGCGTCTGTGCGCGAACCTCGCCCGCGACGTCCAGGTTGGCGCGCGGGTCGGTCACGCCGATGCCCAGGCGCGTATCGTCTTCGTTCCAGTGTAGACCGGACGGACTGCGGATGCCGTCCGTTCCGTTTCCGACCAGGAGCTTATTGGAAGTATGTTGGCCGCGACCCGTGCCGCCGCGCGGCACCGCCAGCTGGCCGAACTGTGCGTTGGCCATATCCAGGTGGGTCACGGCCCGGCCGTCGCCCTCGAACGTCGTGGAGCGCGTCGCACCGCGCACGTCCAACCGACGCCCTGGATCAATCGTTCCGAGTCCCAAGAAGGCGTTCGTAGAGTTCCAGTGCAGGTCAGTCGGACTCGAGACGCCCGCCGTGCCTGATCCGACCAGTAGTTTAGACGTCGGTAAAGTAGCGCGCCCGGAGCCTCCGCGCACGACCGGGAGAACGCCCGCGTCCAGGCGGTCCGTCGACAGGCCGCCGCTCACCATGCGGCCGTTCAGGCTGAAGTCGCCGGCGACGTGGAGGCGGGTCTCGGGGTATTTGGTCCCGATGCCTGTGTAACCTACATCGTCGAAGCGCATGCGCTCCTCGCCGCGCGTGGCGAAGGCAAGGGTGTTCGCATCCGCGCGAAACATGCCCGTGTCCGCGTCGCCGCTCCACGAAAAGGCGGGCGCTGAAGCCGTGTCGTGACCGCGATCCGCGGTGGCCTGTACGCGCGTCGTGGCGCGGATCCCGCCCTCGACGTCCAACGCCTGCTGCGGCGCGGAGGTCCTGCCGACGCCTAGGCGTGCGTTGGCCTCGTCCCATGTCAGGCGCGCGGCGTTCAGGAGCGCGGCGCTCCCTGCGCCCACCAACACCTTTCCGACGGTATGACTCGGGCGTCCTGTGCCGCCCCTGCCGACCGCGAGCACACCTCGCGTCGCGAGGTCCATGTCGACCTGTCCGACGAATCGATCCGCATGGACGTCGCCGTCCACGTGCAATCGCCCGCGCGCGTTCGAGGTGGGCGTACTCCCGACGATCAGGCGCCTCGCCGCCGCGTCCCAGGTCAGGTCCGCGGGGTTCATGAAGGCCGCGTTGGAGTCGCCCACCAACAGCTTGCCGCGCGTGTGGCTGGAGCGCCCGCTTCCCCCGAATCGCACGTCCAGCGTGCCGGACGCCACCTTGTTCACGTCCAAGTTGCGGACCAGGGTACCGTCTCCCTCGAAATCACGTGCCTCCACACTCCCGGTCACGGACATACTCACCGGATCTGCCCCGAAGTCCGTGCTGCCGACGCTCAACCGTTTATCCGCCGCGCTCCAGTGCAGGTCCGCGGGCGCGTCGACGGCGTTCTGGCCGCGTCCCACCAGCAGTTTAGAGTCGGACAAGGTGCTCCTGCCGGTTCCGCCGCGCCGCACGACCAGCGTCCCGGATCGTATTTCATTTGCGTTCAGGTTCGTGAGAGCTGCCCCGTCACCGGAAAAGCTCGCGGCGCTGACGCCGGCGCTGACGCGCAGGTCCACGTCCACGTTACAGGTCCCGACGGATAGCGTCTTGTTGACCGTGTCCCAAGCCAACTCGTTCGGGGTGCGCAGCGCGGACGATCCGTCTCCGACCATCAACCGACCTGCGGAGTGGGAGGCGGAGCCGGTGCCTCCGTTGGCGACGTCCAGCACGCCCGTGGTCGAATCGTTGAGGTCGACATTCACGAGGGCGTTACCGTCTCCCACGAAAGCCGTCGCCAGTACGGTACCGTCCACGTGCAGCCGTGTCTCCGGTGCGCTCACCCCGACGCCCAATCGCTCTTCCAAGTCGTCCCAGTGAAGCCCGGTCGGGTTCATGATCGCGTTCGAGCCGCGGCCCACCAGGAGCTTGTTGGCGGCGTGCGAAGACCGTCCGGTGCCCCCGTACACTGTGCGCAGGGTGCCGGAGGTCACTTGGTCGGCGTCCAGTGCCCGCAGCTCCTTGCCGTCGCCGGTGAAGGCCGTCGCCGTGACACGTCCCGTGACGTCCAGACTCGCCGTCGCTACGTCGGATGCGCCCATGCGAAACCGCCGATCATTCGCGTCCCACTCGAAGTCCGCCAGAGCCTCGACGGCGTTCCTGTTACGTCCGACCAGGAACTTCCCGTCTGACAAGGACGATGCACCCGTTCCTCCTCGCTCCACTATCAGCGTGCCCGCCGTCACCTTGTCTGCGTCCAGGTCGCGGACCTCACGCCCGTTTCCGATAAATGCCGAAGCCGTCACCGTGCCGCCGGGCAGGTCCAGCGTCGACCGCGGAGAAGCGGTGTTTATCCCGAGCCTGTTACGCACAAGGTCCCAGTGCAGGGCGGACGGCCCCTCGATCGGGTCTCCTCCCTTTCCGACGAGCAGTTTTCCGAAAGCGTGACTCACTGCGCCCGTCCCCCCGCGCTCCACCTTCAGAAGGCCGCGAGAAACAGCGTCGGCGTCCAGCTCTCGAATGTCGCGCCCGTCTCCCTCGAACGCTTCCGCGCGCACGGCGTCTCTGACGACCACCCCGCCCTCTACGTTTAGCACGGGCCCTTCTTCGTCTTCATCTTCGTCGTCAGCGTCCGCTCTCCAGCGCAGGCCTGATACACCCCGAACAGCGTCGGAGCCGCCCCCTCCTATGAGCAACCGATCCTTCTCGAGCGCGGATGCGCCGGTGCCGCCGCGCGCCACGGGCAAGACGCCCTCCGTGATGCGCTCCGTGGACAGGCTGCCCGCGGTCAGGCGGCCGGCCAGGAACAGGTCGCCCTCGACGTGGACACGTGCGTTGGGGGTGCTCGTACCGAACCCCACGCGCCCGTCGTCCGTGAAACGCGCGCGCTCTACGCCGTCCGTAGAGAACGCGAGAACGTCGGGAGAAGGACGGAACATGCCGGTATCCGCGTCGCCGGCCCAACTGTGCGCGGGACGTGCCGCCGTGTCCGACACGTTTCCGAGCAACTGGTCATTCGCGCGTATCGATCCAGTCACGTCCAGCGCATGCCCGGGAGAGGAGGTGTTCACGCCCAGACGTTCGGTCGCGGAGTTCCAGTGCAGGCCTACGGGTTGTAGGACGGACGCCGTCCCGCGCCCGACCAGGAGCTTGCCCTCCGCGAGGGCCGCCGCACCGGTGCCGCCCCGCGCGACCGCCAACGTGCCGGAGCTGACGTGGCCCGCGTTCAGGTTCGACAGGCCCTCGCCTCCGCCCTCGAACACCGAAGATCGAGTGACTCCTACCACGTGCATCGTGCGCGCGGGAGACGCCGTTCCCAGCCCGAACCGGGCGTTCGCGGCGTCCCAGTGTAGTTCGGAAGGGGAGCGCAGGGCCGCCGTCCCTGATCCGACCAGGATCTTGCCGTCCGCGTGTTGGCCGCGTCCCGTGCCTCCGCGCGGCACGGACGTTGTTCCGAACGCCAGACTGCCGGCGTCCAGGGAGGTCAGGGCCCGTCCGTCTCCGACGAAGGCTTCTGCCGAAACGTCTCCACGCACGTCGAGCGCCTTCTCCGGCTGCGCCGTACGCACGCCCAGTCTCTCGGCGGTCGCGTCCCAGTGCAGCCCCACCGGCCGCAACACCGCCGCCGACCCGGCGCCCACCAGGATCTTTCCGGCCTCTAGGTTCGAAGCGCCCGTTCCGCCGCGTCGCACCGCGAGCGTTCCCCGCGTGGCGGCGTCCATGTCGAGCGCCGACAATCCTCTCCCGTCTCCTACGAAAGCCGCGGCCCGCACCGTGCCGTCTACGTCGAGTGTCGTACCGGGAACGTCCGTGTTCACACCCAGGCGCTGGTTTACGTCGTCCCAATGCAGGGCGGCAGGTTGGGCCACCGTGGTCGCGTCCGCATCAGTTCCTCCGACCAACAGCTTCCTGGCCTCGAGGCCCGCCCTGCCGGTTCCTCCGCGCGCGGCGGACAGCGCTCCCGCCGACACTGCGTCCACGTTCAGACGAGTGAGCGCGTTGCCGTCGCCCGCGAAAGCCGTCGCGGTCACGGTGCCCTGCACGTCGAGGGAAGTTCTCGGGGAGGCGGTGTTCACGCCCAGACGCGCGCGGTTGCGGTCCCAGTGCAGCTCCGCGGGGCTGATGACGGCGTCGGATCCTCGGCCGACTAGCAACTTGTCCGACGTGTA
>Ga0306899_1000297_pt1 | contig 27869 bp, 25 predicted proteins | sample AntRauMFilla3764_FD_190407 | JGI IMG/M metagenome (GOLD analysis project Ga0306899, IMG submission 190407) | Saline lake microbial communities from Rauer Islands, Antarctica - Metagenome Filla 3 #764 (v2) (version 2) | ecosystem: Environmental > Aquatic > Non-marine Saline and Alkaline > Saline ... | reverse complement strand
GGATTCGGTACAAGGTGAGTCATAACTGACATCTATACACTGGACTATCCACTGTCCGTCTTCAATTTCTTCATAAGTGTGTCTGATGTCATAACCACGACAGACTAAAAAATTTTTAACGCACTGCAGCGCAGCTTGATACTGATCTTTGTTCATTCGCATCCCCTTTTTTTCTATTAGGGATACTAGCTTATTCTAGGTACGATGCAAGCTCAGTTATAGCCACGCGCTCTTGCGCACCGGTATCGCGGTCGCGGACGGTCACGGTGTCTTTGAGGCTCGCGTCTTCTTCGCCGAGGGTTTCAAAGTCAATCACCACACAAGCCGGTGTACCGATTTCGTCTTGGCGGCGGTAGCGCTTGCCGACGTTTCCATTATCGTCCCACGCGACGTTGCCGAATTCTTTTTTGAGCTGTAGAAACACTGCGCGCGCTTTTTCAACCAGCTGGGGTTTGTTTTTGAGAAGTGGTGAGACGGCTACTCGGTAGGGTGCCAGGTGTTTTGGTAACTTTAGGTACGTTCGCACCTCACCATTCATCTCATCCTCTGTGTAAGCCTCGCACAGCACGGCAGTTAGCGCTCGTCCAACGCCAAAGGATGGCTCTAGTACGTGCGGGATAAACGGCGATCCCTCAGCAGGTACGTATCTCATTTTCACCCCACTGGCTTCTTCATGGTTTTTCAAATCATGATCGGTTCTGTAGGCAAAACCAGCTAATTCATCAAAGCCTTTTCCTGGGTAATTATATTCAAAATCAATCGTCCGTTTAGAGTAGTGTGCTAAATCATTCTCAGGTACTTCATACTCTCGAATGTTTTCTGGCGCAAGCCCGATGTGTTCATGCCATTTTTGAATATCGAGCCGAAGTGTTTCAAACTCTTCTTCCCACTGTTCTTCTCGTACAAAGTACTCGATTTCCATTTGTTCAAACTCCCTCACTCGAAAAAGCCATTCTCGTGGTGCAATCTCATTACGGAAAGCCTTTCCTATTTGTGCAATACCAAACGGCATCTTTGGCGACAAAGTGTCTACAACATTTTTAAAGTTAACAAAAATACCTTGAGCTGTTTCTGGACGTAGATATGATTTATATTTACCCTCCGCACCTATCTGGGTTTCAAACATTAAGTTGAAATCTTTTACTTTTGAAAGCTGATTTCCAGCGGGGCTTTTTAGCTCGTTGTCTGCTATCAACCCGTCCATCTCGGAAGCTGATAGACCTTCGGCCTCAATCCCATTATCTTTTAGTAAATGATCAGCTCTAAACCTTTCTCCAGTTTTAGCGTCTTCAACTAATGGATCAGCAAACCCTGCCCCTGTGTGACCTGAAGCTTCCCACACTTTTTCATTCATTAAAATTGATGAATCTAATCCGTACATATCTTCTCGACCATCAACAAACATTTTCCACCATTCTGATTTGATACGGTTGTTAAGTGCCACCCCCAATGGACCAAAATCCCAGGTTCCTTTGAGGCCACCATAAATATCACTACCAGGAAACACAAATCCTCGTCGCTTGGCGAGACTAGTAATTTTCTCCATTTTTGTGTCCAGTTTTTCGTTCATATATCGAATTAAATCTGCCCACCGGTACTTTTCTAAGGTTAGCGTGCAACTACACCGTTGTCTTCTTCGTAGCCGGCTTCGGTTGATAGCTCAGTGTACACTGAGTCGGCTCTGGCTTGCAAGCGTTCGCCGGTAAAGCGATCGGTGGCGCGAGCAGTCTGACCGCGTAGCAGTATTGGCACCTGGCCGCGCTGTGAGCGGCTCGGAGTGAATTCAAGCTGGAACGATACTTCTTTACGATCACCAGAGAGAATGTTGCCAGGTTTCCATTCGATTTGCTTTGATACTGGATTATAAACAATATCACCATCCCCTTCGATCTTGTCGGGCCATTCTACATACACTGGTAACGACGTATTGTGTATTACATCTGTGAGGTCATTGACCCCAGCCTCTGCAACCATGGTAAGGGTGTACGTGGTAGTCTCACCCACCACTGGTGGAATTGACCCAGAAGCGGCGAACACCCCGCCATGCCCTGCTTGGCTACCAATAGATAACTCTGAAGAGTATTTTGCTTCGATCAGGGCCGTCCCTATCAATTGTTCTGATGCACTGGTTTCAGCTACTCGACGTGCATAGACATTTACCACCAGGTCATAAGAAGCAGTCGGTTTTGGGCTATCAGGGGTAACTTTGAACGACAGTGACCGTTCTTCGCCAGGAGCAACCTCGGCAAAGCTGCTATTATTTGAAACTTCCCATCGAACAGTACCCGAATTGGAATCGTAAAACCCACTGTTACCAACGATAGAATCTTCATTGAGTGCATTTCCACCTGGCACCACCTCGACCACCATATCGTATACAGTCTCCTCGAGCGTATTCCTAATTTCAACGTCGACGGTTGAAGACTCGCCTTGCGCTAGGATTACTGACCGGTCGGTGTCTCCGTCGATGGTGGTTATCACGTCGATAAAGGGTCGTTCTATAAAGAAATTGATACTTGATTCAGCCAGAGTCGATCCGACAATGTATGGATTATCAGCCCTAGCTGGTCCAGCAGCAAAATTAATCTGGAATGATTCTTCTGTCAGACCAACCACTACACCGGTCATGTTGATGACGACTGACTCCTCGGGTAGTAGTTCATCAATCTGCCACACGTTGTCACCAAACACTGGCGATGGTTCAGCCGATTCAAACCGAAAACCATTTGGGTACACGGCGCTGATGAGCACATTACGCACTGGTGTCGACGCGTTTGAAACAACAGTCATCTCGACATCGACTGTCTGTCCTGAGGCAACTTTTTCCACGCTGTTAAGCCGTAGCAATAGAGGTGATGAGCTGATGGTGAACGTCAGCGGTTCAGCCTCCTTGTAGAACATACTATTAGAGCCTTCAATTCGGTATTCGATAGTGGCGCCAATTTCTTGCTCTACGTTTGACTCACCAAAAACAGCTACTTGCACTGGAATATTTTGTACGCCACCAGGTGGAATTGACTCAATCGGAATACGCTCTTCAAAAAGGTTTCGTGGCGCCTCCCCAATTGATCTTGTACCGTTTGGATACTTCATGATCAGTGTCGCGGCTTCGATCGGAACGTCATTTTGGTTTGTGACACCTACTTGTATATCCATAGTTTCTCCACCACCAATGGTAAAGGGACCACTGACTGAAAGTCCGATATTATCACTCGAGATTTGATTTCCACCTAAATATAAATACAAACTTGATAAACCAACACCAAAAATAAACACTAATAAACTACCAATCAAAATCCAAGCACGGTAGCGGCGTTTACGTTTTGACTTGGTCGGAGCGGTCGCGGTAGGTGTCTCATCTACCGGAGGTTGTTCAGCTGTAGGAACGACGGCTTCTGTATCAACCGGTGCTGGCTCAACCACTGGTTCTCGATCTATTGCCGGAGCAGGCGGCTGACCGTTTGGTTTTCTAGATATATCCCAATTACGTGACACCTCGACCGGTGCATCACTCAACCCGTGACGTTCAATTGCATCTGCTGCACTGTCGCGCGAATAGAGCCGTCTACGCAGCGCGTCTAGCTCTTCGTGTTCTTGTAGCCCTTTTTTCATTCTTACTAGTATAACACCCTATAATAAGGCTATTAAAGCCTGTCTCCAGCGAACCACTAGAGACAGTACTTGTCTACCTATCGCGGACTATCACTACAATCCAATTGGCAGACAGGTACTCATAGCTGACTGGCGTTTTGTGCCCGTTTGATACTCAGTGCAATAGCGGTATCGTGGACACACACTATGTCACCAGGGAGTTCGTGTAGCGGAACTGCGGTAAAATCTTTCGGTACATCGCTGAGCTTGATATACCCGAGTTGTGCCAAGATACGTTGCGTAAATATGTGCTCGTAGCACGTTCGATCTGCATGCTCAGTCGAGAAAAATTCCAGTGCGGTCACACACTCATCAAATAAGCTGTGGTGCATTTCTTCACCCGCTAGGAAGCGTCTGATTAACCGGATGACTTTCACCACACTACCGCGCGCAGCCTGGTTAACAGACAGGGTGTAATAATTTTTGGTTTCAGCTACACTACCTATTTTCCATCCTCCCTTTCCTTTCACCAGTGACACCCGGATAAATGAGAAGTCTTGCAACGCCTGGCGCTGCTTGGACGCTTCTGTCCGAACACTACGAGCATCGGCGTATAGCATCCCCAATTCACGCGTAAATAGCCGATAGCTTCTATCGGCTGTATTACGGTTGAATGTCCCACACACCAATGCGTCAGTCGTATAAGTTACGTACGCCATATATCTCGCACTCTAGTCGATAGAAAATGTGAAAATAAAATCTCCGGCAGTCACCTCATCTCCATTAGTGTCTGAGAACTGCACGTCAGTCGCACCAACTGTCTTTTGTAATAGATCTTGGTAGGCTGTAATTGCTGCGTGCCCTGAATCATCGGTCTGCACAGTGAGGGTGATTTCGTCTTTTGGCTCGAGCCCGTTAGCCTTTCGCTTTCCTTGGACCGCCCGCATGAGTTCACGGACTGCTCCTTCGCTGATCAACTCAGGTGTTAGGTTGGTATCGATCGCTACCGTATCTGCTACAACGTAACTCTTGGCGTTGAGCTCGTCGAGCACGACACTGGATAGGCCGTCTGGAAGGGCTGGGCCATGAACACTGGCAATCGGCTGGCGGACTTTGATACCTGATTTAGTTCGAGCCTCAAGAGCAGTCGTGACGATGGCTCTAGTTTCTTCCATTTGCTCGAGTAACGCTTCGTTTACCACCCCCTCAGTTGGCCAGGCAGCTAGGTGCACACTTTCTGCCTCTTCATCTTCCCGTACCGCTTGCCACAGATATTCGGCGTAAAATGGCATTGAGGGTGCGATAGTGAGAGCCAGTGTCCGCAATACGTGACGTAGTGTCGCCAATGCTAAGGTTCGATCGACAACGACTTCACCCTTCAATCGATCCCGACTACGTCTGAGGTACCAGACAGACAGATCATCAATAAAGTCACCGATAGGCCTGGTGGCTTTATCGAGTTCGTATGATTTGTAACCAGCAGTTGAATCGTTTACCAGTTCTTGCAGACGCGTCACGATCCATTGGTCAAGGACATTACTTGAATCAGCTCGAGCTTCAGTTCCATCAGCAAACATTTCGTACATCGCCAGCACATTGTGTAACCGGCCGATATTTTTGCGCTGCAATTCCAGCACTTCTTGATCTGAGAAGTGTAAATCTTCACCACGAATAACCGGAGAATTAAGTAAATACTGTCGCATTGAATCAGCTCCGACTCGATCAGCGAGATCCATGGGAGCTGAATAATTTTGTAATTTCTTACTCAATTTCTTTCCGTCTTCTGCCATAATCATGCCGTTGACGATCACGTTTTCGTACGGAGACTTTCCGAATAATGCTGTCCCGAGCACCATCAATGAATAGAACCAGCCGCGGGTCTGATCCAGTCCTTCCGCGATAAACTGCGCCGGCAGTCCAATATTATTTTCAGGATCAAACTCGCTTTGTGGTTCACCCATAAAGTGCCGTTGTCCGTACGGCATCGAACCGCTCTCAAACCAGCAGTCAAATACATCTAGGACTCGCTCCAGTCGCACACCATCTTCTTCGATCGCAATGTCATCAATGTACGGTCGGTGAAAATCTAGTTCGTAGTTATCGTTGTGTGGCAGTGGTGTGAAGTCTAACTGTTCTAACTGAGCATTTGCGAAATATCGACCGCTATCGTAATCCTCTTTTGCTTGTTCGATATTCAGGCCAGCAGCTGCACATCTGAGGGTTGCAATACAACCACCGTGACTAATGACCAGTATATTTTTTCCGGCGTAGGTTGCATCGATATCGTACAAGAAATCACCCACCCGCCGTGTGACATCCCGCCGGTTTTCTGAACCAGGCAGTTCTTTGGTGAAGCGTTCTTCCCAGGTGGCAAAGTTTGCCGCGTAGTCATCGTGCCAGCGTTTACCTTCAAATTCATCAGCCAAGTCAAATTCCCGAATGCGATCATCTACGATGACGGCATCTGCTGGTAATCCCAGCTGTTCTCGCACCAACTCAGCGGTTTGCTGGGTGCGCATAAACGGCGAGACAATGATCAGATCAATATTTTGGTTTTGTAGTTCTGCGGCTGTTGCTAGCGCCTGCTGCTTCCCTTCCTCGGTTACAGGATCATCGTTGGTTATATTCGCACTAATGACCCCAGCGACATTACTCTCGCTTTGTCCGTGGCGCATTACGAAGTAGTGGTTGTTTGATTTTGGTACGTAGGATTTCAGTTCTGCCAAACTACCAAACACTTTGTATTCCTGCGTTTCCGGATTACGCCAGATCGGTAACGGAGCGCCCCAGTAGCGTTGCCGAGACACTGCCCAGTCGCGCGCTCCTTCGAGCCACTTGCCAAAACGGTTGGTGCCAACGTGTCCAGGGACCCAATTGACCTTGTCGTTCTCAGCTACCAATTTATCTTTGATACTCGGCACATCTACAAACCACGACGTGGTCGCGTAATTAAGTAGCGGCGTATCACACCGCCAACAATGCGGATAACTGTGGGTGATATTTTCTTTTTTCAGTAGCGTTCCGTTGGCTTTGAGAGCTTTGACGATCTCAATGTCGGCATCGAGATGAGTCACGCCACTGTCTGCATCATCTTTTGGCTTTACCAACTGCCCAGCAAAATCAGTGACCCAGTCATGGAAATGACCAGACTCATTAACGTGGTGCACGATTGGCACTCCGTGCTCTTGAGCGAGCTTCATATCATCATCACCAAAGGCAGGCGCGATATGAACTGCTCCGGTGCCGTCTTCTCCAATTTCTACGTAATCCGCGTGCTGGATCACCCAAGCGTTTTCCTTACCTTCAAAGCTTTGTTCTACCATCCAAGGGAATGGCGACTGGTAGCGACGCCCGACTAAGTCAGACCCTTTGATTTCTTCTACGATCTCCACCTCCATTCCATCGAGCTGTACGAGGCGATCTTTGGCGAGAATCACAAAATCTTCCACCGCTTCGATGGTGAGTTTTACTTTCACATACGTAAACTCTTGGTTTACCGCTGCTGCCAAGTTCCCAGGCAGCGTCCACGGCGTGGTCGTCCAGACGAGCAAACTGGTATCGGTCACTGCTCCAGCCTCATCAAGCAACGGTAGCTTTACTGTCACCGCAATATCTTTGATATCTTTGTAGCCTTGGTTGACCTCAAAGTTCGACAACGTAGTTCCACAACGTGGACACAGATGCATGGTCTTGAACCCTTCAAATACTAATCCTTTTTCGTGTAGCTGCTTAAATACCCACCAGACACTTTCGGTGTAGGTGCTGTCCATTGTCTTGTAGTCGTCTTCCATGTCAGCCCACCGTCCCATTCGCGGGATGATCTGCTTCCAATCGTCAGCGTATTCCATCACGGCGTCGCGGGCGGCTTCGTTGAAGTTTTGTACGCCAAATTCTTCGATATCTCGCTTGGTCGCTAGGCCAAGCTTCTTTTCGATCAGGTTCTCGAGTGGTAGTCCGTGACAGTCCCAGCCCCACTTGCGACGCACCCGGTAGCCGTTCATCGTCCAAAATCGTGGGATGGCATCTTTGATTGTCCCCGCGAGAATATGCCCATAGTGTGGCAAGCCAGTGGCAAACGGTGGCCCGTCGTAAAATACAAAGTTGCCTTTGGGGGCTCCCCCGGCTGGAGTGATGACTGATTTATTAAAAATATCCTGTTCTTCCCAGAAGGCTTGGATTTGTTCTTCGCGCAAGGCGACTTCACTTTTCTCTACTGTAGTAACCACCTCTACCTCCTCATTTTTACGACCGTGCGCTTTTTTTGGATTTTTGTGCATATAAAATTAGGTTATGTATATCAGACATGAAAAGCAGCAGGCTGCTTTTGACGTGATGTATCAGATCACTTAAAAATCCTAACACGCACCGTAATAAAAACAACAAGGCCGCAACGCGTGACCTTGTTATATAGTAACTGTCAGTATCCTAAGCCCCAGGTTGTAGTCTGACGGAGCGGTTTTCTTTTTGGAGTAGTAGGTGCTCCAGTGAAATAGTTATAGTCAATGCCAAGTTTGTGGTATGTGAAACGTACACCCCATTGGTCAGGACTGCTTAGAACATCCTTCAGTAGTATTTGATGCACCTCTTCATCGTAACGAAACGTGCGGCACTCAATACCAACTGGAGACCCTCTCCACGGACAGCCAATGTCGTTAACTGTCAACAGTTCACAATCTTCATCCGACAAATCCTGCCCATTCACAGTCAAACCCTTAGCCGTAAAGGTAGAGACACCTTTACTTTTGTCATAGGCAGGTGTGCTGGTTATCTGCATGACGTTCACGACCAGATGGCCATCTTTATGCCGGCGCACCAAAATGTATGTACCGTTAGCTCGCAAATCGTAGTACCCGATTGCGACCACTGTTTTTTGATAGTACATGGGACTTCTCCATTGTTGAACTTATTTCTACTTTCTCTGGATTCAACTTAATGAATATATGTGGGTGTGTCAACCCATCATATAAATCCATCCCAATGGAGTGACTACAAATACGAATTATGTACTGAACTTACATCCGCTCGGGCGCTTCAATCCCGAGTGCCCACAATCCTTGTTTGAGGGTCAGCCCGACAGCGGTTGTCACCGCTGCTTTATAGGGTGCAAATTCATCGCTTGTATCTGCAATTTTCTCTTGCGCGTAGAACGAATTGAACTCTGAAGCAAGTTCGGTCAGATATGTGACAATTGCTTGTGGTGCTCGATCGGTCAAAGCTGAGTCAATTACACTTGGGAATTGCTCTACCATTTTTTCGACTGGATATGACTGCTTTGGCGCGTGTGATAAATCTGATTGAACACCAACTGCTTTGGCTTTCACTAGCACGGACTGAATCCTTGCATACGTGTACTGCAAGTATGGGCCAGAATCACCTTCAAATGAAAGGGCCTTTTCTTTATCAAAGACAATGTTTGAACCAATTCCATGCCGCAGAATTTGATATTTAAGTGCTGCAACGGCCACTTTGGTAGCAAGCTCATTGTTCTGTTCGGTCATTTTCTCTTTGGCTGCTTCCTCCATTTCTAAGATGATCGACTCACCAGTTAGGACGTTCCCTTTTCGTGACGACATTTTACCTGTGCTCAGCGTTAGAAACCCAGTTGGAATATGTTCAAGACGCTTCCCTTTAGCGTCGATAAAGAGCTCCTTAATCGCAGCAAATACAACCTTAAAATACTCAGATTGCTCACTACCCGTAACAATGATTGACTGTGTCCAGTCTGGGTTTTGTTCATGTTTTAATTTGTAGTGCCCAATGTCTTTCGCTTCATAGGTTGGTAAACCTTTTGAATTAAGAAACACCCGGGTATGCAAACCTGAACGTGTACCTTCATAAACTACGGCCCCTTCACTTTCGACGAATAATGTTCCGATATTTTCTTTAACTATTTCTGACCCAACTGGTGCTGCTTCACTTTCAAATATCTCTGTATCAAAATGTGTACCCAACTTTTCACAAATAGCATTAATCTGAGTATTTGAGGTAACGATTCCGGCCTGACGAAGCTGTGACAATTCAGAATCAGTTCCACCATATAAAGCTTGGTTGGTAGCGATAATTTCATCTTTTTCTGGACCTCCAGCTTCGTAGGCCTCGTTCCCAACTCGGTAGGCTAGTCCCAACTCTTCGATTTTATTGGGATCGTTACCCGTACGCTTGAGTCCCCAGACGGCTTTAGCAACTGGTAATCCAATGTCAGACGGATAATTGGCCCGCACAACCGTAGCGCCAGAGAGTTCGTATATACGAGTGAAAGATTCACCAATTATGTTCCCTACCAAGTTTCCAACGTGTAGCGGTTTAAATAAGTTTGGACTAGTATACTCGACGATAACCAATTCGCCTTTTTCTGATTCATTACAACCCCAGTTATCCCTTGCTATCAGCACAGACTCGAGGGTAGCTGTGAAATATTCCCGATCCAGGGTGAAGTTGAGAAAGCCGGGGCCGGCAACTTCGATGGTAGTGACCTGATTAATCTTGCCCGCAAGCGCTTCGCGTAGCTGCTGCGCGACTTCGTGCGGTGCTTGCCCTACTTGCTTCGCGAGTACCAAAGCTACATTTGAAAAATAATCCGCCTCAGCATTTTTGTCGGTTGGATAATCAACCACAAAATCAGCCGGGGGTAATCCTAGATCTTTGCTGACGGTTGTAATTGCGCTGGTTATTTCTTCTTTCATTGTGTGAACCATACCTATATTATCCAGCCTTTACAAGGCGTACGACTTGGATACACAGACTGAATCATTCAATCCGTGTCACCGCCGGTCGCCGGCCGATGCCCGAGGTGTCAATTTTTACCGTAGTGCGACCAAGCACTTGGCCGCGGGAATTTTCTACCCCACAACGCCAGATGCCGTCACTAAATGAATCGAGTACTGTGTATCCCCGGTAGCCGCCGTCATTTTCGCCGGTGATGGGATACCCAAAGCGAAAAGCCTCTCGCCAATTGCCGGCCTCATCTTTGTATTCCCAGCGATGGTAGATTTTGGTTTGTATTCTGGTTGGTGCATAGACCCGAGCAAAACAGGCGATCGACCGGCCAGTAGGGTGTAACTCTTCACGGGTAAACGGTAGATTTCGATACCAAGGCTGCTCTTCATCAGTAATGATGTAGTTGCCATTGTTGTCACGATACACTGACTGTACAATATCGAGTTCAGTCAAAGACAACGGGATTGGTGGGATCAAATTAAAAAAGTACAGACCCGTCAGCGCAAAGTATAACCCCCCGACTGTCACAATAATCCGTCGAGTGCTCAGCTGCATAAAATTAGGGATGATTTTATACAGCAGCTGGATGACAATCGTCACCAACAGCAAAGCCACCAATCCGCTCAGAATAAAGATACCGTCGCCCATTCTCCCTAATAAAACCGGCAACACTAAAACAAAATACGAAAAGATCCCAATGAAATAGAGCGAAATGTGATACAACAACATTTCTGATCGTTTCTCAAACAACTCATTACCTACGATTACCAACAAAATCAATATAAAAAATGGTGCACTCGCCAGCCAATCGCCGCTACGACCGTAAAAGATAAGCATGCCTGAGAGCAATCCACCAAATGAGTATTGCAACACAATCGGTGCGTTTCGCTGGACCAAGCGAGACAGCGTCATCCCGAGTCGCTCGGCTATCCCAGCATAAAATACCAAGAGCGACACAGTCGCCAACACAACGTAGGTGAGCAGAATCAAATTATCAAACAGGTCGTCAATCTGGTTCAACAAAAGCAAATCAGTGATAAACCCACCGATAAACGCAAAGGTTAACCAATTGCGTGATACCGCCCCAGCGACTCCTTTCAAGATCATGTCTGTATCATAACAAATACAATAGAAAAAGCGCACGACAATGTCGTGCGCATGCTGAAACTAAGAAATCAAACGATACTTTTCCAGCCCAGCCTTGATTGCTTCTTCTTGATCTCGCACCAAAGGGGTGGTGATCAGCTGACAGAACGTGACGACAGCCAGTCGGGCCTTGCCTTTTTTACAATACGACCCATGCCTAATTGCTGGTAACCCGCCCTCAGTCGCGATCTGCAACTTGGTTGAAGGAAAAAACAGCACTTTTCCTTCAGGAGGTGATACCACCATCTCTTTTTCGGTCTTAGGGCAAATTGCGAACAGATCTCCCCCTTTATCTTTCCAATGGGCAGTGATAGCATCTCGATCGAAATGACTTTGCCCGCCGTTGATAAAGTACTCCATCAAACGAGTAGCCGAGGTTGCTGTTGGTGCATATTGGCAGTGCGCATAGTCAAACGCAGTCGCTAGTGACACTTTTGGCTTAAGTAGCGTATCAAGGGCTTCCAGCAAACCACGGCACATTTCTAGACCCGAGCGATGCAGCTCGTCTGTCGCATGCAGCAGCTTCTCGTCTTCTGGATCCCGGAAGACTTCTGTCCCATGCTGGGTAAACAAGATTTCAGCCATATCTTCAGAAAACATCAGGTGCTGCTTTGCATCTTTTGGACGGCCGGAGTGGTTTTTGTCGTCCGATGTTGACACTTTGTGTCCCACATCGGCCTCATCTTCACCAGGTCTGTTCCCCAGCCAGACACGATCATCGAGCTTCCTTCGTTCAAAGAACGCCGGGATGCCATCGACCACCAGCTGTGGATCACAGTGGGCTGGACAATCGAGATACGTCCAACCCTGATCAATGATTTCTTCTGCGGCGTTTTCAAACGTTGTTGTATCGAGCATGTGTGCTCCTTTCTGCCTATTGGCATTGCAAATTTCATCTACCCAGAAAATAGCACGCTGACGCAAAACAAAACAGCTTGACCGTCTGGTCAAGCTGTTTTGTTTTGCATGCTGGTACTTATACAAACTTCTCTGGCACCGGAAACGCTTCACACATGGCCTGGACTTCTTTTTGCAATTTGGCTTTTGTGTTGGCATCGTCTTTGGCGCGCATAGTTTCGATCATAATTTCGGCGAGCCGGGTGGCTTGAGCTTCTTTCATACCGCGTGTGGTCATAGCTGGAGTCCCAAACCGGATACCTGACGGGTCCATCGCTGTGCGTGGCTCGTCGGCAATCATGTTTTTGTTGAGGGTAATTCCTACCTCGTCCAAAACATCTTCGGCTTCTTGACCCGTGATATCGAGCGAACTGTGGACGTCCGCCAAAAGCAAGTGATTGTCAGTTCCCCCGCACATCAGTCGAACTCCCTGGGCTTTAAACACCACCTCCATCGCCTTGGCGTTTTTCACAATCTGCTCGGTATACGCTTTGAAACTTGGATCAAGCGCTTCTTTAAACGCCACCGCTTTGGCGGCAATCTGATGCATGTGCGGTCCGCCTTGCATCCCGGGAAAGACGGCTTTGTTTATTTTCTTGGCAATCTCTTCGTCTTCTCGCACCACAATCATTCCTCCACGTGGACCACGTAATGACTTGTGCGTGGTCATGGTCATGACATCAAATCCATAGTCAAATGGATTCTTGAGGGCCCCGGCCGCGATCAAGCCGGTAATATGCGCAACGTCAGCCACCGTGTACGCCCCGACCTCGTCTGCAATCGCTTTGAACTTGGCATAGTCTAGCTCGCGCGAATACGCCGAGAAGCCAGCCAGGATGATCTTTGGTTTGTGCTCAAGCGCCATTTCTCGCAAGTGGTCGTAATCGATCTCACCAGTCTCGACGTCTTTCATTTTGTACCGGACAAAGTTAAAAACTTTGTTGATTGCGGTAGTTGGGTGACCGTGAGTGAGGTGTCCGCCATGCGAGAGATCCATCCCCAGCACTGTGTCACCTGGCTCCATCAGGGCAAAATACATCGCGACGTTGGCCGCAGCGCCGCCCAGCGGCTGGACGTTCGCATACTTGGCTTTAAATAACTTTTTCGCGCGCTCGATCGCGATAGTTTCCATTTGGTCGGTAAACTTTTGTCCACCGTAGTATCGCTTGCCCGGGTAGCCTTCTGAGTATTTGTTCGTGAACACACTTCCCATCGCTTCGCGCACGGCCATTGATACGTAGTTTTCGCTTGGGATTAGTTCAATCCCTTTTTTCTCTCGCTCCTCTTCCCCCACCAGGGTGGCGTAGATTTCTTCATCTTGGTCTTTGATGTGTTGGTATTCATTCATAGAAATGTAATTACTGAAAAACTCTTAAGTATAAGTAAACGGCTGCATCAAAACAAAGCAAAGGGGTTAAATCATAGATTGTAACTGATTAGTAGCAGAATAATATCATAAAAAATACCTGAGGCTTAGCTCAGGCATGTACTCGTACGGGAATCAACATTTCAAACCAACCAGGTTTGTTTACCGACCTACCTCCACCACCTCCTTTTCGACGGTATACGAAAAAGATAGCTTGGTGTCGACTAAGTGGATATGGTTTTTTGGGACGCTTTCTTTTTAGTAGTCTTTCGAGCCTTAATACATCCTCCTCTGATCTGAGTTGACACTCAAAGAGCATATCAGGACCACTATACATGTGCAGAGTCGATAGTACCTGTGAGGTTTTGCGATTACTTTTTCGTTTCACTTCTTGCCAATTTAGCCAGTATAAAGGCTGCATCAGTACCGCATAAATTATTGGTCTAACGACATAGAAATGATACGGCACGTAAATCACCATCACAGGGACTAGAATAGTCAGCAGGATTGCCCATACACAGTAATACAAAACTAGTTGCCACCATTTAGGTTTCATTCTTACCCTTTCCAAAGAGTTATTTCTATGGCTGACAATAACACTATTTTATAATGTGTCAACTATTTTCCAGTACTCCCAAACCGTCCCTCACCACGGCCTGTTTCATCGAGCTCTACGACCTCGACAATCTCTGGATGTTCGACTTTCTGAATAAGTAGCTGCGCAATTTTGTCACCAATACTAAACTCTTGAGCCTCTGTGCCAAGATTAACAATACCTATATGAAGCTCCCCTCGATAATCACTATCTAAAACGCCTCCCATTGTTTTTATGTGACGAACCATACTCACACCACCTTTATCCCAAAGCAAACCAACATAACCAGGTGGGATTGCAAACGCTAGTCCAGTTGGAACTTTGCGATGAGCTTGAGGCTGCAATATAAATGTCTCAGTCGTACATAAGTCCATCCCCGCGTCTGTAGCGTGTGCAAAGCTAGGTAATTTGGCGTCAGGATGAAGTTTTTTGATTTGGAGTTGCATAATCTACAGAATTTTAGAAACAATCTGATAGACGTCTTCGTGGATTTCTTCACGGCTTCGTATTTCATCTTTTGTACAACAGCTGACCATGTCCCAGTTGTTTTTACTAGCAACAATTGAGCGAGCACGCTCTTCGGTCGTTTCTTGGTGTTCGTTGTTACGCTCAGCAACGTCCAATTGTACGTTTGCTCCATGTTTACCTTCATCAATCGCCATTTGTTTTAAGGCTACACGCACAGCATTTGGTACTTCTAGGTACACAATCTGATCAGGCCGAGGAATTCCAAACACATCATGTTCCATATGATCAAGCCAACCAAGGAATGGTTCCACCTTATCAACGTCAGCAATTTTAGCCCCTTGATGCATCATGTTGGCACTAACGTAGCGATCTAACACCACCACCTTGCCCTCACTTAGCCATTGCTCTAGCCGAGGTTTGGTTTCAAATCTGTCAGCTGCATACAACGTGGAGGCAATCCGAGCATCAACCGCCATAAAGTCACCTCGTTTGCCATCAAGACATTCGCGCAGCAATTTTCCAAAATGATTCTGAGTATACTGAGGAAAATCTAGCGTTTCTACTTTATGACCGTCAGCTTGCAGTCGTTTTGCAAGTAGCGCCACCTGAGTCGCCTTGCCTGCCCCATCTCCTCCATCGATTACTATGAGTTTGCCTTTCATGTCGGTCAATACTAGTGATAAGTACCTACATGATATCATGACTAATATTTAGTTAATCAGCACACCATCATGTCTACCATCGAACAACTCAAGCACCACGAAACCAAACTTGATACCGGGGGAAAAATTGTTGTCCTTGATTCAGGCGCCGTCCTAACCGCCGAAATGACCGCCATGCTACAAGCCCTGCACAGCCGCTCAACCGAAGGGATTGATGGACACCTGGCAGTCCTTGCCGAACGAGGTGCTGACAAATTTATGTCGACGTACTACGTGCAATACGGACACAAGTCGATTGGGGATTGTGGTGTAGGAGTGGTGTTTATCGAAGGGATCAGCATGCTGGCCGCTAAAGCTATCCAGGACAGTAAGCTATACAACGGCCAAGAGGCATCGACTCGCTACATCGACTTTGCTAACCAACCTTTTTTGAATCCAGAAGGCACTGCTGCCGGAACTGCTATTCAAGAAAACTGGCGCCGGTTCTACCTCAAGGCAGTAGCCGAAATGAAAACTGAACTCCCCAACCGCTACCCACTAGGAGCTGGTGAAAAAGAAACCAGCTACAACAAAGCGATAGAGGCCCGCGCATTTGATATTACCCGTGGTTTCCTCCCGGCTGGAGCGAGCACTAACATCGCCTGGACCACTACTCTGCGGCAGTTCGATGACCGCATCATGCAACTGCGACACCACCCACTACAAGAGGTACAAGAAATCGCCAACAAGCTCAATGATGCTATGTTGGCCATGTACCCGAGCTCGTTTAAAGCTGATGATGATGAACGCTACGAAAAATACCGGGCTACTCATGAGTACACAGCCACCGCAGCCAAGCAATACTACTACCATGATGCAAACTGTGCCGAGCTGGCACTGGTGCGTGACGGTATCAATCATGCGGACCTTACACCATTCAAAGCCCTTTTGAGTGAACGTCCAGACCGGGCAGAGCTGCCAAAATGGCTCGGTGCATATGGTGAAACTGCGTTTCAGTTCACGCTCGACTTTGGATCATTTCGGGACATCCAGCGCCACCGAGCAGTCACCCAACGTATGCCACTGCTGACCAGCGAAATTGGATTCCACGAGTGGTATCTAGATGAACTGACTGAGGATCTAAAGGCCGAAGCTACCGCGCTGATTGCCGAGCTAGCTTCTGCAGCAGACGGACTAACAGACGACGAGGCATTGCGACAATACTACCTACCGATGGGATTCAAGATCAGTAACTATGTGTCGGGAGACCTGCCAGCCTGGGTATACCTAGTGGAATTGCGAGCATCAAGCCTCGTCCATCCTACCCTCGCGGTGCAAGCCGCTAAGATGGCTGACATCCTGCGCGAGACCTACAGGGATATTGACCTAACGATACATACCACCTCAGAAGCGGGCCGGTTTGATGTCAAACGTGGTGAGGCGGATATTGTACGTACTGACCAATAGCACTAATGGTAAATAAAACACCCAAAATATACCATTTTGGGTGTTTTATAATACAGTCTGTAAAGTTGCAATAATAGCTCGTACTTGGTCTGACCCATCCTGATCGGTAATCGTATCGTAGTAATATACATGAACCCCTGGTGCACCTAAAATCATGCCTGATAATTTTTGACCTTGTGGATGAAATACGATAGTTGGCTTGTTTATACTGACCCTAGCTTGAATTTCCATTCCTAAACCGAGTGAAGGAAAACGAGTCAATGCAATCATTACATCAGCTGATTTTGCCATCTCTATGTCATGAGTATAAATATCTGTAGCAACAACATCTTTCAGGCCTACAAACTGAGTTACTTCTATATCTTGTAAAGCCAAGAGCTCTTCTCGAACTAGTTTTTGAAATACATCAGTCCACCAAGCAGGCGTCCCTCGTAAAGCCATCCCTAGGTATACTTGTCTTTTCATGTTTACGTAAATTGCTTACCGAGCTTTGGGCCGGATTGGGTCAGATAGTTTGAGGCTTTGGTGTCATAGTGGAACGTTGGCTCTTCCAACATCCGCTCAAAGCGGATTTTTGCAATCGGCTGGCCTTTGCGGACCACCAGGTCTTCAAACGGGCGTACTTCAAGGGTAAACGGGCGTCCCTTCCCTTCACCATCAGCACCCCAGCCCCAGCCCGGGTCAAGGAAACCAGCGTAGTGCGAACGGAAGTCTCCTGATCGTTCATCCATTGGCATCATCTCGCTAGCGAGGGTGGGTGGGATACGCACTCGCTCGGCACCAGAGAGAATATAAAATTTATCTCGCTTGAGGCGTAGCGCACCATCTTGGATCTCGATTGGTTGAAAGAAATCTGATCCTTTGTATCCAGCGACATTGGCAATATCAATCACTTGGTCAGGAGTTGCAACGCACTCATAGCCACACATACCCTCTTCCACGAGTGCCGTCAGTACCACGGAACCGTCTTGGTCATTGGTGACAATGTCGCTATATGACAGCTGCTTGTCCTCGGTTTGGTGCCATACTAATCCATCGCGTAAAGCTAATTCTAAATCCAGCTCGGTAAAGCGAGTGTCCCCGGTAAAGAGCCGTAGCTGCGTAAGCGGGGTTCGTTCGTGCAGCTGGACAGAAAAAGACTTGGCTGTGATAGCTACCCACAGTTCTCCGGTATACCCCTTTGGTGTGATTGAGTCGTAACGAGGCACTCCATCTGCCAGCACGCGCACGTGCATATCAAGTCGTCCGGTAGAAGACTTCGGATTACAGTAACCATATACTTGCTGTGGTAGATCAAGCGTTTCGTTGAGCCGAGCGAGGTACATTTTGCCGCAGGCAATTGGCTCGTTTATAGAGACTGCTTTGGCGCCCATCAGGTCGAGTAACCCGCTGATTTTTTCACCCTCTTGCGGGAGAATTAAGCCCGCTATTTCGTATAGCTCACTAGACAGTGAGAGGTCTAATGATGCGGGAGAGACATTTTCACTCAGGGCGTTCAGAATGCATCCTGACTCAATCAAACGAGTAATTTGTTGTGCTGGTAGTGCACCGGCAAGGTTTTTCATAGTGTAGCTAGTGTAACAAAAAAATCACCGCGAGGTACGGTGATTTGCGGTTATGCGTGCTGTTCGGCAAAAGTACAAATAGACGGTTCCGTGCAATCTTGTACTGCGGGTGGCGCTAGCTCAAACCGTTCATAGTGAGGATGGAATGTTATCTCACTTATTCCGGGCCAACGAAACAACGACCTACTTGTATCAGTCTGCACTACCAGTGGCTTGATGGTTATGCACTTTTTTCTGCGCCACAACTTTTTTTCCGTTACCAGAAATGATGGCAACCAGCGCTCTGACCCAGGTTTAATCGGGATTCGTAATGAGCGTGTCATTTTTGGCATCTTTTGCACTGCTTTTTCGTTTGTGATGTTTATGTCTTCACGACGGAAACGTCGAGAATCATAAACAATACCTTCCTTGTTTGGATCAAAAAAGAAGAACCCTTCATGGTGTTCCAAAATAAACACGGTTTGCGTTGCTGTTTTTGACCGATGCATCTTTTGCATTCCTCCTGCTGCGCGTTAAAGACCTGACTCGCTGCTTAAGACGCATGGAGAGCAACTTTCTTACAGGCAAAATAAAACAGCTGGAAATCGGTACGATTTCCAGCTGTTTTTTAGTTTACTCTCTTTACGCAACGACTTTTACCCCTATTGAGAAGCAAGATCCTTCGACGATTTTCATGGCTGCTTCGATTGAAGCGGCGTTGAGGTCGGGCATCTTTTCTTCTGCCACCTCTCGCACTTGCGCTTTGGTGATTGAACCAGCTGAAGAAGCGATGTTCTTGCTTGAACCTTTATCCTTGCCAATTTTCTTGAGGATGAGTCGTGACATTGGTGATACTTTGACGATGAAGTCAAAAGATCGGTCATCGTACACACTGATCACGGTTGGGACTACTTCCCCCATTCGTTCACGTGTCTGTTCGTTGAATTGGTTTACAAATTCACCGATGTTGATACCAGCTTGTCCTAGTACCGGCCCTAGTGGTGGCGCTGGTGTCGCTTTACCACCAACTGCCTGTACCTTAATTTGTTTTACGAGTTTCTTTGCCATGTGTTTGATTTAAAATTGTGTGGTGGCGTGGTCAGCAAGTCACTGCAACCAGATTCTCCCTTGGCAGGTCGAATCTGGCTAAGTGGTTGCATAAGAAGTTTATAGTCGCGCCATAGTCGCTCCTTAAACCTTCTTAATACCAACACCACCTGAAGCCCCGCTACAATAACCAATATATTGTGTTTTGGCAAGAGAGATAGTAATCTAAATACAGACGTCCCCACAACCTAAGGAGTTCCAAATGGCGATGAGTTTCCAAGATATTCAATTTATGTTCTCTATTGGTGCATACCCCAGAGATGAGGAAACAAAAGAACCGTTTCGCATTCTAACAAAAGAAGAGAATGCTCAAGTTGACGAGCTGATGCAAGATCTATTGGGCACAAATTCACTAAGGGAGAAATCAGATGATGACAAAACGTAATGTTCTTGGTTTAGTCCGCAGCAGACGCTTTCAAGCCCAGCACGGTATCAAACCACTAACCCACAGAAAAAAGACCAAAAGACCCAGAATTGTTAAGAAAACTGGTTAACTGGGAAACCCTCGAGGATAAGCCGCCTGATAAATAGGGTGGTTTTTTATTTATTACCCTGATACAAAAAGGTGTAAAATTAGATGAAATACGCGGAGTCTAGGTAAAAAGCCGGCGACCGGGGCTAGTGCCCAGGGAGCCGTCTTTTATACCGTAGCGACAAAGTAGTTCGCTAATTTTAAACCTTTTTGACTTGGAGGAAGTCTAGTTCTACGGGAGTCTCCCGACCAAACATACTTACTAGCACCTTTACCTTTCCACTTTGTTCGTCGACTTCCCCGACCTTTCCTTCTAGGTCTTTGAATGGACCATCGGCAATAGTCACCAAGTCGCCTACCATCAAGTCCACCGTGTGTTTAACGTTTTCGCTTGTCATTCGCTTCATAAGCGCTTCGTATTCCCCCTGTGATAAGGGAACCGGCTGGGTACCACTTCCGACGAAACCAGTTACCCGCGGAGTATTTCGGACAACAAACCATGACTCGTCATTAACGATCATTTCTACCAGCACGTAGCCTGGGTATACCTTTTCTTCTTCTACCACTCGCTTACCACCCTTGACTCGGATCTTTTTTTCGGTTGGTACTACGACATCAAAAATTGAATCATTCATGTTGAGTGAATCAATTCGTTGCTTGAGGTTACGGGTGACGGCATTTTCGTACCCACTGTAGGTATGAATTGCGTACCAGTGTCGCTCTCCGTCGCTATGTTGTTTGGCCATAGAATTAGAAGTTGTTTACGATGTAGTTGATAATTTCTCCAAAGACGTAGTCAAAGGCTCCAGCGTACATAGCGGTCAATGCTGAAATCACAATCACCAGCGCAGTATAGAAAAGTGCCTGTTGCCTGGTTGGCCATTTAACTTGCTTCATTTCTGCGGCGGTGGCTTTAAGGTAGTTTGAAAATTGATCCATAAAAGTTTGTTTATAAAAACACCCGCTTGGGGTGCTGCTTGCGTATAAGTATACAGTGGAGCGAGAAAAAGTAAAGAGCGACACCCGTTGGTGCCGCTCTTTATTTAGTTGTTGTGGTGAGATTATTTATCTTCATCCAGAAACCTACTCTAGGGAAAGAGTAGGTTCGACTATAAATACATTATAGTCGCTACGCTCGTTAATTTACTTAATTTCGTAGGTGATGGTGACTCTAGCGATCGTTTGATCTTCACCCATTGGAAGCTCTGCCCCACCAAAGCCTGAGTCAGCCTTTTCATCAAAGGCCATATTACGTGCTTGGTACGGTTCTGGCATGTACCGTGAGTCTTCTTCATAGAAGCCGGTGATTTTGACTAACCGTACCCCGAGATCGCTAGCTAGCTTGTGTGCCTTTTCCTTGGCATCGATAATTGCTTGTTCGCGCGCTTGCGCCGCTAAGGCATCGGTATCGTCTACCACAAAATCAAGACCACTGATGTTGGTCGCCCCTCGCTCACCAACACCAGTTACGATGGCACTCGCATTTTCGGTATCACGTACCTTCACCTCAATTGGCTGACTAACCTCAAACCCATCCTGGATTCGCTCACCAGGGCCACAGAACGTGCCTGGGGTGCAGATCCGTTCTTCAAACCGGTATCGAGGGAAGAGGTTGTAGTTGGTAGTCTTGATGTCTTCTTCTGCGACGCCTTGATCACGCAAGAAGGCAATGATCTCGTTTACGGCCGTTCCTGACTGTTCTTGGGCTGCCGCCGCATCGGCTGCTTCGGCTTGGACTGAAAAAGTAAACTGGCCGACGTCTGGCACTGCGAACACCTCCCCTTCACCGGTAACAGAAATAACTGCCGGATTAGTATCGAGGTATTGCATTTTTTCGAAGTTGAGCGACGCGTATGAACCGAGTGCCAGCAGGAACATAAACACCGTAAGTGATCCAAGGACCTTCATTGGTGTGGTTGAAAATAAATTATTCATAGAAATTAAAAGTGAGAAATAAGCTGTCTGATAATACTCCGGGCAGATCCTGCGATACCTTGATCTTCGCATACCGCTTGGTAGGCACTGATATCACTGGCGGCGAGCGTTGGAGCATTAAATAGCTCGTCGTCTAGTAAATAATACATCAGTGCACCCTCTTGCTCAATATGATTGATTCCAAGTGCGTGCCCAAATTCGTGCGCCAAGACCGCCACCAACTCATTATTGTCGGAGAATTTATAGACATTGATCTCTCCACCCTGGTAGTCACCTTGGGTAAATTCGTGCGCTTCACCGTACTCGCGGTTGTACGCCTCTACCTCTTGATTATACGTATCAATCAAACGGTTCCCTTCGGCACCAAGTTCGTTTAGTCGTTGCGCAAGAGTATTAAGCTCAGTTGCTTCACGTTGCAGACTGTTTGAAATCCGCTCAAGTCGCTCCCGCTCATCCTCTAAACCAGCGAATACTGCTGGATTAGCTCCACCACGATCGTTGATCTGCTGTACACGTTGATTATACTCCTGAAGCTCATTATCGTACGCATCACGTTCGGCTCTAAAATCAGCTTGTTTTGCTTCGTAGGTACTCTGTAACTGTGCAATCTCTGTTCTAAATGTTTCATTTTTCCCAGCAATCGTATCGAGTCGGTCGCGGTCAGTTGTCTGAGCATTTGCGACAGCTTGTCGTTCGTCAAAGATGAAGTTAATTGTAAAATCTGCGTCGTCTGTATAGACAAACAAATCTTCATCAATTTCTTTCTCCCACAAATCTGCCGCTTCGGCGATAGCTGCCTTTGCTTCACTTTCGGTAATAGCAAAAGACGCACCAATCTCACCCAGTCGATATTCGATTGGGATTGGACATATATATTTAGTGGTGTGGTACCACTGCACCCCCGCTAGGGAGATGGTTAATATAAGCGCGAGTATAAATGAAAACCGCATAGATTCAGATAGCAAACCATATTTCTGCCCCAATGACAACGGCGCCTAGCGGGGACTGCGTAGTCGCGATACGTAGTCCCTGCTAGGCGCCGTCATTTCGAGTCAGAGAAATTCTGTGAACCCGATATAGAAACATATTCGCAAGAGCAAAAGCTCTTACTCCAATCACTATACCCCACTAAGAGATACCGTTTACAAGATTTCAACAGGTTGCGTGAAGCAACGAGTAGCACAGCTACGACTATGCTGAACGTAGGCAGGCGCTTAGCTAGATTCGACCTATCGAGGGGATGAATGAACAAACGAGCGTAGCGACTATTGTGAATTTAGTTCCGAATTCGCCCCTTCCTAGGGTGAATTCCTGGAACATTCAAATAAACTACATACTAGTAGTTGAAACAGAGAGAGGCGCCAAAGCGCCCCTTTCTTTCTACTCCTTCCCCTTCGCCTCGGTCGCAGCCAGCTTCTTGCGGACCATCTGTTGGGCGGCGTTCATGCTGTGCTGGTAGTAGAGTGCCTTGCAGCCACTCTTCCACGCGTGGATGTACAGTTGATTGATGTCTTTGGCTGGGACGTCTGGTGGAACCATCACGTTCAGCGACTGCCCTTGGTCGATTAATTTTTGTCGATCACCGGCGTGCTCAATCAATTTGGTTTGGTTCACTTCGGCAAAGGTTCGGTAGACGTCTTTTTCTTCATCAGTAAGACTATCGAGGTGCTGTACAGACCCGTCAGCATCACGGATGCTATCCCAGGTAGTTTTGTCGTTGAGTCCTTTGGTTTCAAGTAATTCTTCTAACATCGGGTTCTTGATCACCACCTTCATCTTGGCGACGTCTTTGATGTAGCAGTTACTCCAGATTGGCTCAATCCCCTGTGATACTTGGCCGAGGATAAACGCGGACGAGGTGGTCGGTGCGATAGCCATAGTGGTAGCGTGTCGACGACCGTACCCTTTCATCACTTCTGGCTCACCGAATTCTTTCGCCATCTCAGTACTGGCGGCAAATGAGCGTTCTTGCATCACTTGGAATACTTCTTTGTTAATTTTACCTGCCTCATCACTATCAAAAGCGAGCCCTTTGCTCTGTAGGAGTGAGTGGTACCCCAACACCCCTAGACCAAGCGCTCGGTTGGCTTTAGCAAAGTTATATGGTCGCTCCATGAATTTGAAGGCCAGACGCTTATCTTCATCCTCTGAGTCACGCCACGCTTCGAGCTTGTCGCAGAAGTTGGTCATAACTGCTTCGAGAAAGTAGGTCATGGTCTCGACCAGGTCAGTGTCTTTCCAATCATCGTAGTGCAGCAGGTTGATCGACGACAGACAGCAAACAAATGACCAGTCTTTGTTACTTGGCAGCATGATTTCACTACAGACATTACTGGCGTAGATTGGGAGCTCTTTGTCTTTGTAGACTTGTGGCCTGGCGTTGTTAGCGTTGTCGCTAAACATAATATATGGATAGCCAATCTCGCCCCGTCGCTGAATGATTTTCGCCCACACCTTTCGTTTATCTTCGTCACCTTCGATCATCGATTCCATCCAGGCATCAGACACGGTCACTGCGTGATTGATTTTTTGAATTGGGTTTCCTTCGGTTCCAATATCAAGGAACTCGAGGATATCTGGATGTTCTACCGGCAGGTAGGCCGCAAATACTCCTCGCCGTGTCGCCCCTTGGCTAACCACATCGAGAATTTTTTCAAACAGCTGCATGAAGTGCACCGGGCCAGAAGAATAGCCGTTGTTCAGAATATCAGCTCCTCGTGACCGCAGGTCTCCGAAGTAGGCTGAACACCCACCACCATACTTACTCATCATACCAACCTCACCCTGGGTATGTAGAATATTAGCCATGTCGTCAGCTACAAAAGAACCGAAGCAACTAATCGGTAGCCCTCGGTCAAGACCGAAGTTTGCCCACACCGGGGTTGCCAGAGAAATCCAACCCTTACTCATGTAGTCTTCAAATTTGTCAGCAAAACCTTTTTTGCCGAGAGTCTTTTCTGCAAACTCGGCGATGTAGCGCACACGTTCTTCAGTAGTCTGCCCGTCGACGAGGTACCCTCGAGCCATAAATGCTCGTGTGTTTTCGTTAACCCAGTGCCATGGTTCTTTTTTCATACTATTTCTTTCTTACCGTTAGTTTTCTAATCGCGACGGACTTCTATTATTATGAACTGTTATGAATGTATTTTAGAACAAATCTTCACTGGTGACACTTGCCGAACGCTTATTGTAGTTGATTGATCTTTTATCAAAGAAATCAACGTGCTTGGTTGCAATCACTTCGTTGTCGAACCAGTCTGTTTCCTCTAGTAGTGCGTCACTCACTTCAAAGATCCGCGGCATACCGATTGCAGCCAAAGAATTGTTGAACCGGTGCTTGATAAACTCTTTGACGTTGGCAGCTGGTAGGAAGTCGAGCTCTCCGGCTTCGAAGATCCAATCAACCACTTTGCATTCTGCTTCGTAGGCTTCCTCACAAGCTTCAGTAATAGCTGCTTGTGTCTCGTCATTGAACCACTCTGGATGTTCGTCGCGGATGATGTTGATCACATCGATACCAAACATACCGTGCAGGTTTTCTTCTTTTGAAGTCGCTTCAACCGCATTACTGATTCCTTTGAAGACGTTTTTGTGCTTATTAAAGCTCATCATGATGAGGAACTGTGAAAATAGAGACACGTGCTCAACGAACAAAGAGAACAACATAATCGCCTGTGCGTACTCTTTGTTGTCTTTGGTTTGCGACATTTTGCTTACCTTGTTCAGGTATTCCATACGCCCGAGAATGACGGGGTTCTCTTTAATTTTCGCGAACTCACCATTGAGACCAAGGATCTCGAGCAAGTGCGCGTAGGCATCAGTATGACGTACTTCTGATTCAGCAAAGGTGGCTCCAACGGCACTGATTTCAGCCTTAGGCATTTTTTTACCAATATCACCCCAGAAATTCTTCACCGCCACTTCAATCTGACCAATCGCCAACATAGTGTTCTTGATGGCGTTGCGCTCGACGTCATTGACGTCAACATGAAAGTTTTGTATATCCCCCGTAAAGTTAAACTCTGTGTGTACCCAGTATGAATGACGTACCGCATCGACGTATTCGTATAGTTCTGGATATTCGTACGGCTTGAGGTGCAATCGGGAAGCAAAGATGTCTCGCTCACGGAGCTTCTTGCGTTCGTTGCGGAAAATGATGTATGCCTTAGCAGTCACAAAATAATCCTTCTCCATCAAGGCTTGTTCCACTAAATCCTGGATTTCTTCCACCGCTGGGTTTCCGTCGATACATTTGTTAGCAATAGCACTACCGGCTTCGGCAGTACCGGCTTGCACACACATCGCGACCACTTTTTGGTGCGCGAGCTCGGCAACCTCGGTTGCATCTTTGCGATCCCCTTCATTTGTCTCGACTAGGGCTCTAGTGATCGCGTCGACGATCTTTTCAATGTCAAATGGTTGGGTGGAACCATCGCGTTTGCGGATTTGTTGGATTTTCATGGCTTGAATAAGGTGTAGTGAATGATTAAGCTCATCAGATACAGACGTCAGCTGTGGAAGAAATCGGCTTGCCGGTAGCAAGCTGGTAGCTGAGGTCTAAGTGTGATGAGAGTACTAGGAAAGACACACGATAAAAATTAATCGCGACTAAATATAATAGTGTGTCACCTCCGACACTTGAGCAAGCAAGGCTTTCTCTTGTGATAACTCATCTTACCATCTTTTTTTTTCTGCAAAATCGCGAAAATAGCCAAAATAGGGTATATGCCTGTGGATAACAAATTAAGCGAGAGATGACCGTGGTTGCCTAGCCTAGGCAACCAGCTAAAGCTATTGTCCGGGTTGCTTTTTATCCTCAATCCAGCCATAGTTAACCTAGAAGCAACCCGCACATACATGGAGGACACATCATGCAGTCTCTACCCCAACAAGGGACAGTGGTACAGCACAAGACATTCGGTCACGGCTCAATCACAAAAATCCGACTGAGCGAATCAGAAATAGTTGTGAGGTTTAATAAACCCAAGTATGTCACGGTGACATTTGCTATCAGTGATTTTGATAGCTTCCTCACAATAGTTGACCACGAGGATACAGCGACTGATCCTGGCGACCGAGACAAACGCCGCCTAGACGATGCCAACAAAAGGTGTCTTTGAGAGCTAGAAAAGAAACTAGCCCTAAAGGCAGCAAACAATAACCGCCTTTGTAGTCACTAGGGCGGTTTTCTTATAAATATTTATCGCTTCAAATTGTCTCGGATTTCCGTTAACAGTTCTATTTCTGTTGGACCTTGTGGTGCTGGCTCTTCCACCTCTTCTGGACCTTGGGCTTTATTGATGACTTTGATCACCATAAAGATCACAAACGCCACAATTGTAAAGTCGATTATTGACTGAATAAACGCGCCATACCCAAACACCGCCTCCCCCACTGTGTACGACAAATCGGTAAAATCAACCCCACCCATAAATATTCCAACTAGCGGAGTCACCAGGTTATCAACCAGCGACGTAACAATCTTTCCAAACGCTGCGCCAATCACGACCGCTACAGCTAGATCCACTACATTCCCCCGCATCGCGAAGGCTTTAAATTCTTGTAACATATATATTGTGTATTACTTTATTAAAATGAAGATTGCTCCAGTATAGCCCATCTACTGCTTATTCATCCATAATCCGACAAAAGCTGCGGTTGATCAGAATATCAGTCGAGCCAGGTAAAATCCAATCCCAGCCCCAAGCAGCAAGACCAGCAAGAGTACAATTAATAGCGATTCTTTTTGCATACCACCAGTATACCTGCTCCACCCTCGACTTTTTAGTCAAAAACCGGTATAAATATGCCCACGCAGCACAACAGCCAGCTGGTGTGCTGAGTAACATGGCGGCTATCGTATAACGGTTATTACTCCGGTTTGTGGTACCGGTAATCCGGGTTCGATTCCCGGTAGTCGCCC
>Ga0306899_1000296_pt1 | contig 27888 bp, 11 predicted proteins | sample AntRauMFilla3764_FD_190407 | JGI IMG/M metagenome (GOLD analysis project Ga0306899, IMG submission 190407) | Saline lake microbial communities from Rauer Islands, Antarctica - Metagenome Filla 3 #764 (v2) (version 2) | ecosystem: Environmental > Aquatic > Non-marine Saline and Alkaline > Saline ... | reverse complement strand
GCCCGTGCCCGTGAGGGCGGCGCCCTCCCATAAGGGTCTAAGAAATAAAAAGGAAGACGAGCGCCGCCCTCACGGGCACGGGCCCACATTTGACGGAAAAACCCCTTAGTAGATACCCCCTACTCTTTCAGAGTAGGGGGTATCTACTAAGGGGTTTTTCCGTCAGGTGTCTTATTAATAGCCTAAAAAAAAAGAGAAAAGATAAAAAATAGAAATGAATTATTTAAATGCTTATGGAAAAAAAATACAGCCATGTTATATGGTAAATACCCAAAAGAATGATCAAAAAGACGGTTATATTAGAAAATATAATAATATAATTAATAATAGATTAATTATAACGGGTACCCCAAAACAGCACAATAAAATGCAGATGTGCGCCCGTCTGGCAAAGGACTCCTCTGGGGAGGGCGCTCTGACGGGCGCACAGCAAGCAAGATTAAAATTATCTAATCTTGGTACGTCGGAATTGAAGAATGTGAATTTTAAAAAAAGATTGTATACATCTTATTCTAAATTTACAGAAGTTAAATTAGTAACAATAAGTATAGCTTCACCTTTAAGAATATTACAATGGGCTGAAAAAACTTTACCTAATGGAAAAATATATGGTGAAGTATTAAATGCAAATACGTTACATCATAAAACTTTTAAACCGCAAAAAGGGGGTCTATTTTGTGAACGAATATTTGGTCCTCTAAAAGATTTTGAATGTTCTTGTGGAAAAATAGATAAAAGTGCAAAATATTCACTTAAAGAAAACAAATATAACAATACTCCACAAAAAAATGGTCAAAATATAAAACAAGAAACGGTAATAGATAATATTGAAGGTCAAAAAGACCTGGCTCTAAAGAATGAGCCCAGCTCTGCGACACTTAACACTCTTCGTTCGGGGGGGATTTTAGGGGATTTAAGTTCAGGGTCAACTTTAGATAAATCAAAAACTACACGTAAACTTAGAAAATTTTGTCCGGATTGTGATGTGGAATACACTTGGTCTGTTATACGTCGTTATCAGTTAGGTTATATAAAATTGATATCACCTGTTACGCATATATGGTTTTTAAAAGGAACACCTAGTTATTTATCAATTTTATTAGATATAAAAAAACGTTTTTTACAATCTATAGCCTATTGTTCAGAAACATTAACTATCGAACACTCTGAATCAGCAGTAAGTGCTTTACAGAGTTATAAAATATCAGGATTAGATTTAGATTCTCCATCAAAAATATATGCTTTATGGTCTAATGCTAAAAATAAGGAAACTATTTCTAATTCTGAAATAAATGAGATTTCTGAAATTAATAAAAAAAATACCTTTAATAAAAAGGCCGCCCTCACGGGACTCTTGCAGAGTAGGGAACTTACAGATAATTTGGAAAAAAATACGGTTCTGACAGATTCTAATATTAGTTTAAAATTAATAAAAGAGAAAATCCAATTAGATAGATATACAAGACGTATTAATACTATTAATAAATGGAAAGAATCTAAAGAAAAATTTATAAAAAATTTTTATGAAGATAATTGGTTTTCTTCTGTCTTAATGGTTAATGAAAAGTTTACTGAAAAAATACATCAAAAAAATGAAAAAAATGAAAATCGTTATAATTCATTAAATCTTCATCATAAAACTTACATAGAAAATTTTTTACAATTGTATTCTTTAAATAAAAATAAAATTTTTTCTATAAAAAAAAACTATCAGTTACTATGTTTTTTTCAAAAAAGAAATAAAGATTTTCCTGTTAATAAAAGTTCTATCGAAAATAATCTAAATCGCCTTAACCTTCGGGTAGGGAATTTATATGCAAATAATTTACCTGATAATTTAAATAGTTCTGTGCGAATTCCTGACAGGCTTCTAACGTCAGCTTACATGAATTTAAAAACCTCGTCCTTGAACACGTTGGAAGAATTAGGGTTTTCAAATACAGATATTAGAATTTTTCTTATCCAATTTTATTATATTTTTCAATTAGGTATCATTTATGATGACTTAATTATTAATTTATTTTCTTGTAAAACATATAAGAATGAAACTTCTTTAGTACAAAAAACATTATATGAAAAACCCTTACTCTTAAAGAGTAGGGATTTTCTATATAAAGAAGATAGTGATAATAACTTCATAAATAATAATATGTCCAATAATACTTTTAAAGAAGAAGTAAATTTAAATAATACTTTTTCTAATTTAGAAACGCCGCCCTCACGGGACCCTTCAGGTAGGGCAGTGTTTCAAAAGGTAAGTCCTTATGAACTTGGCACGTCAGCTGGTTTTTACAATATAATAAATCAAATGAATAGAAAAAGTCCTATAGATTTGTATATAAAATCTTCCCTTCAACGAATGTTATATAAAAAGATTGTAATCCATTCTATTGTTGAAACATGGCAAAAAATGTATAAAAAAGCTTATATAAAAGCAATGTATAAAACAATATCTTCTTTTAGTCAGAAAAATAAAGTAATGGATGGAAAGATAAAAAATACTCCTGAGGTAAATATAAATTATAAAAATTTAAATATATATATGCATTATATTAAAATTAATAAATTGTATTCTAATAAAGAATGTTTTAAATATTTAAAAGATATTATTTTTATTGTTAAAAGTTATTTCAAAAAAAATGTAATTTTATCACTAAAAAATATAAAACAACCTATTTTTAATGTTAATTATCCAAATGCAAAAAATAATACTATTCAACACACTACTACATTATTAACTAATAAAATGCTAAATACACAACATGTATGGGCCAACAAAAAAGATATGAGTTTTTGCCCTACAGATATTCCAATACCTTTTAGTATATCACAACTGATAAATAAAAAATCTGAAGAACTTACAGACTTTTTAAGTTTAGAATCTCCCGCTCTTGTTAATTTATTAGCTGAAAAGGGTTTTATGGCTCCTTTAATTGTAGGTAAATTTTATGAAATAAGCAATTATAAAAATATTTTTGTGCCAGACCTCTCTGCAGAAGTGCAAAACCCTCCCCAAAGTAAAAAATTAGAAAACCCCTACTCTTCAACAGTAAGTCCCTTCGGTATGGTTTCTCAAACTGAGTCAATTTTCTTAAGTCCTTTGGGAGACGGTCGCCCTTTTGAAAATTGGATTTTTACTAGACAAAAAGAAAATAATTTTAACTTAAAGAACTTCTCTAAAGAAAAAAAACAAAATTTTGCTCCGTTTACAAACGTCAAGGGTAAATATAAACGTAATTCTTTTAAAATAGCAAAATCTTTATTCAAAGGTAATATAAATCTTACCCATTTGAATAATCCTTACTCTGAAAGAGTAGGGCACCCTCACGGGTTATTGTCAAAATTATTAACATCACGATTAGTCAAACAACCTTATTACGATTTAGGTTCTATAAATAATGGAAAATATTACATAAAAGAAAATGATAGTTTATATTCTCCTTCTATTTTGTATTCTATAAAACAAAAACTATTAAGTGAACGAAAAAATATAGAAAATAAAGAATATTCTATAAATAAAAATTATGTCAAAGGAGAAAATTATGATATAGAAAAAATACCTTTTTTTAATTTACGTTTGAATTCGAATTTGTATTCTCAGGTTCCACGCTATAAAGAAAATAACAACACTTTTTTGTCAGAAAATAATAATGTAAGAAGAATATTTACTCCACAAAAAACGAAGAAAAAACGTCTATATAATAATGTATATACATTATCACATAGAGAACGTTGGGGTAGTAGAGTCAATGAAGGTAAAGATTGGCAAATCTTTTTATTATATAATACAGCAGTCTCAAATTCTAAAGATAAACCCATTTTTGTTTATAAAGATCGTACTTCTTCAATGATGCGAACTTCATCTAATTTCAATTTTCAATTATATGGTTCTTCTCCGATTTCTCAAAATTCATCCATTGGTAATACCTTACTCTTACAGAGTAGAGCTTTTAAGTCTGATACACCTTACTCTTCTTACTCTTTCAGAGTAGGGAATTCTGGTTTAGATGATGTATTAATCAATAATTCTTTTTTTTCTGGCCCTGGTATAATTCAACAATTATTAAGTGAGTTAACTTTTTCGGAAATGAAAAAATTGGATAAACAAAACAGGTTATTGTTATATGTATTAAATAAATCTATTTTTAAGTTAAAAAAACATATAAAAATTTTTATTTATGATAAAACTTCACAAGTAGAAATGAGAGAATTATGTAAAAAACGTGATTTATTAATACGTCGTACTAAATTAGTACGTAAATTGTTCAGAAAAGAATCAGATCCATCTTCAATGATTTTGACTGTTTTACCGGTTTTACCTCCTGATCTAAGACCTATTGTGAAAATGGGTAATCAAATAGCAGCTTCAGATTTAAATAGATTTTATCAACGAGTTATTTATAGAAATGACCGTTTAAAAAAATTCTTAAAAGATCCGGCTACAAGTCATTCATATGAAATGAAATATGCACAACGTTTATTACAAGAAGCTGTAGACAATTTAATACAAAATAGTCAAACTAATGGTGAAAAAGATTCACGTGGTCGCGCTTTAAAATCTTTATCAGATATTTTAAAAGGTAAACAAGGTCGTTTTAGACAATTTTTACTTGGAAAACGAGTAGATTATTCAGGACGTTCGGTTATTGTCGTTGGTCCTAAATTAAAACTTTATGAATGTGGAATCCCATTAGAAATGGCTTTAGAATTATATTTACCTTTTTTACTCAAAATAATTTTAAATAAAAACTATGCTAAAACAGTAGTAGGTGCTAAATCTTTAATTAAAACTAATCGCCCATTAGCTCTTGAACTTTTACGTGAAATTATGCAAGTTTCTCCAGTATTATTAAATCGTGCTCCTACATTACATCGTTTAGGATTTCAAGCATTTGTTCCTAAATTAGTTGAAGGTCGTGCCATTCTATTACACCCATTAGTATGTTCATCGTTTAATGCCGATTTTGATGGAGACCAAATGGCTGTTCATGTTCCTATTACAATTGAGGCTCGTGCGGAAGCTTGGAAATTAATGTTATCTCGTAATAATATACTTTCACCTGCCACAGGAGATCCTTTATCTATTCCTAGTCAAGATATGGTTTTAGGTTGCTATTATTTAACAACCAATTCTAATAAAGCTACACTTTCTTTATTACGTGGTTCAGGTTTATTTTTTACTAATTTAGAAAAAGTTCTTTACGCATATAATTTACAACAAATCGATTTACATGCTTTAGTTTGGGTTAAATGGTCTGGATTGATTGAAAATGGTAATGATCAAGAAGAACCTCTTGAAATCAGAGTTTCAACAATGGGTGATTGGCAAGAACTATCTTATAATTATATTCGATATTTTGATTCTTCTGCACAATTAATCTATCAATATATGTCAACTACTCCAGGAAGAATTTTATTCCATTCACTTATTAAAAAATTTTAGAATTTATAAAAAAAATAAATATTTTTTTTTTTATATGATTGATACTTTAATAAAAATTAACTTTTTTTTTTTTATTTTCCTAATAATTTTTTAATATATAAATATAATAATTATTGTTATATATGTTATAATAGCTTTTGAAAAGACTAAAAAATACATTAACGTTCAATCTCAGAGAAAAAAGTTTATATTTTCATATATGTAAAAAATATTAAGTAATCTTACTTGAATATATTTATATATTTGATAAATATGGTTAACTAAAGTATAAAAACTAAAAACTGCCACGTTTAACAACGTGGCTTTTTCAATGAATTTTAAAACAAAAAAATAATTTATAATTATTTTTGAATTTTTAAATCCTTACATTTTTTGTCCCAATATTAATAATATTAATTATTCTACTTTACGAAAATTTATTAATATAAGTTCTATTAGAAATATCACATATATATATAAAGCTGACGGGCGCCCGTACGGACGCCCGTACGGACGCCCGTCTCCCAAAGGACTTAGAAAAATTAGAAATCCTACTAAATCCCCCACCTAAATACCCCACCTAAATACCCCACCTAAATACCCCTTACTCTTGAAGAGTAAGGGGTTCGGGACTTACTCTTTCTCTTTACGAGTAGGGGGTATCTAGAGAATTTAAAGGTTCTTTGAATTAAAAACAATTCGAAGACCTTACTCTTTCAGAGTAGGGGTTTTTAATCCTTCCTACTCTGAAAGAGTAGGGCACCCTCACGGGTGTAAATCCTTACTCTGAAAGAGTAGGGCACCCTCACGGGTGTAAATCCTTACTCTGAAAGAGTAGGGCACCCTCACGGGTAGTAGGGTTTTTTATTTTCGCCCTTCCCAGAGGGCGCCCTCACGGGCGCACAGTTTATAAATATATTTGTTATTAGACCAAAGGTCATATATTAAATATTTGTGAATTTTAAAAAATTCTTTTTAACGGTAATTACCGGTTTATTCATTGTTGGGACACCTAATGTTCAAGCTTATCCAATTTTTGCACAACAAAACTATGAAAACCCTCGTGAAGCTACAGGTCGTATTGTTTGTGCTAACTGTCACTTAGCACAAAAACCTGCAGAAATTGAAGTTCCTCAAGCAGTTTTACCTGATACAGTTTTTGAAGCTGCTGTTCAAATTCCATATGATAAATCATCAAAACAAGTAACCGCTAAAGGCAAAAAAGGTGACTTAAACGTAGGTTTTGTTCTAATTCTTCCAGAAGGTTTTGAATTAGCACCAGCTGATCGTATTCCAGAAGAAATGAAGAAAAAAGTTGGTAATGTATATTACCAACCTTATAGTCCCGACAAAAAAAATATTTTAGTTGTAGGACCTTTACCAGGAAAAACATATAGTGATTTAATTGTACCTATTCTTTCTCCTGATCCAGCTAAAAATAAAGCTGTTTCATATTTAAAATACCCTATTTATTTAGGTGCTAATCGTGGACGTGGTCAAATTTATCCAGATGGTTCTAAATCTAATAACACTGCTTATAACACATCAGCTCCTGGTAAAATTGTATCAATTGCAACTGCTAGTGAGAAAAAAGGTGGTTATTTAGTTAATATAGAAAAAGCTAATGGTGAAACATTCACTGAAAAAATTCCGCCAGGTCCTGAATTAATTGTTAAAGAAGGCCAAGTATTAGGACCTGATCAACCTTTAACTTCAAATCCTAATGTAGGTGGATTTGGTCAAAAAGACGTAGAAATTGTTCTTCAAAACCCTGCGCGTATTCAAGGATTATTAATTTTCTTTGTTTTTGTACTTTTAGCACAAGTATTATTAGTTCTTAAGAAAAAACAATTTGAAAAAGTTCAATTAGCTGAAATGAACTTCTAATTTTTTAATAACTATATTAGATGTTTATATAGTTATGAAATTATATAACTATATATATAACTTGAACGTCAGCCTAAAAGGCTGGCGTTCTATATTGTGCGCCCTCACCAGAGGACCCGTGAGGGCGGCGCACATAAGTTTTTCTTATAAAGAAAGAAATATTATTCCAATATTTTAAATTTGACCAATAAGAATTAACTGGTAATTTTTGTTATTAAAATCGTGTGAAATGCGTCCGCAAATTTTAATAAATTATTATTATTTATTAAACCTCAAAAATTTTACTTAAATTCCTACTTAATACCCCATCTAAATACCCCCTACTCTTTAAGAGTAGGGGGTTCGAGGTCGCCCTCACGGGACTCTTCTTACTCTTTCAGAGTAGGAAGAATAGGGGATTCAGAGTGGGATTTGGGTAGGGTTTTTTACATAGTTATCTTATTTTAAAGATTTTTTTGTTAAAAGATTCTAAAAGAATTTATATTTATTTAAATATCAGAAAAAAAAAGGTAATGCTATACTTTATTATATATTTTAATAATGAAATCAACTTAAATTAAGTTATAATTTTATAGATGATTATTTATTCAATGACATTATTATAAAAAAATAATACAGCAAACTAATTAGAAGAAAAATATATTACGCAGAATCTTTGAAAAAAAGTTTATTTCAATTTTTAAATATTATTACTTTATATTCATAAAGTATATTATCATGATGAATCATGTTCGTTTATATCTTTATTAATTTTTTAAAAATTAATGTAGTCATATAATAATATATGACTAATTATATTTATTACAAATACAAAATAAACTAAATGTTTTTTTAGTTTTATATTGACTTTAAATTAAAAATTTAAAAAGGTATCGTTTTGTATATCAATGATAAAAAAGAATATTAATATATATAATATTAATTATATAGATCTCTTATAATAAACAATCTACAATGTTTCGTCAGGGACGAAACATCTTACTCTTTCAGAGTAGGAAGGATTAAAAACCATTCGAAGACCTTACTCTTTCAGAGTAGGGGTTTTTAATTCTTAGACTTCTAATAAATATTCTTAAATATTGATTTTTGTTTAGATTGTGTATGATTCTCTGGAGTATGAATCACAACAGTTTAGAAATTAATTAATACTTTAATTAAAGAAAGTATACACTTTCTTTCTGATAATATTAAAAATAAATTAGAAAATTTCTTAGCCAAATTTCCTACTCTTCAAGAGTAGGGGGGGTATCTAGTAAGAGAATTGTTTTTAATTCAAGGTACTTTTAAATTCTCCAAGAGGATTTAATTATTGATATTGTAAATTTTCTTTGGATTAAAAAAAGAATTTAAAAACCCCCCTACTCTGCAAGAGTCCCGTGAGGGCGGCCTTCGGGTAAGGCTTTTTAATTCTTTCGTTTTTAGTAAAAAACTAATATTCTTCATGATTAATTATACACATCAAAAAAATTAATTTTAATTTTATAAATATGTCTGTAACAAAAAAACCAGATTTAAGTGATCCAGTTTTAAAAGCTAAATTAGCAAAAGGAATGGGACATAATTCATATGGTGAGCCAGCTTGGCCTAATGACTTACTTTACATGTTCCCTGTTGTAATTTTTGGTACATTTGCATGTGTTATTGGTTTAGCTGTATTAGAACCAGGTTCTATTGGAGAACCTGCAAACCCTTTTGCTACACCTTTAGAAATTTTACCAGAATGGTATTTCTATCCAGTTTTCCAAATTCTTCGTGTTGTACCTAACAAATTATTAGGTGTTTTATTAATGGCAGCTGTACCAGCTGGTTTAATGACAGTACCTTTTATTGAAAACATTAATAAATTCCAAAACCCTTACCGTCGTCCTATTGCTACTATTTTATTCTTAGTAGGTACTGTAGCGGCAGTTTGGTTAGGTATTGGTGCAACTTTCCCTATTGATATTTCTTTAACTTTTGGATTATTCTAATCCAATTAAATAAATTCCCTACTCTTTCAGAGTCCCGTGAGGGCGGCTTTTTAAACTCTTTTTGATATAATATGTGCGAAGCTTGTTCCCTTTATAGGGCCCCTCTGGAGAAAGCTTCGCACATTTTATACTGTTTTAGTAAGATTTTTTTGTTAAAATGTTTATATATATAATATAAGTTATATATTAACTATTTTTTTACGTGGAATGATTTATTTAGGGTAAAATCTTCAAAAATAACATTTAACACTAAAAAAAATTTTTAAAAATTTTTTATTTTAATTTAAATGTGTTTAAAACATCAAAACATTTACTATTTAACTATAAATATTCACAATTAACTATAAAAATCTTTAATTAGATATAATTAATTATAATTACAATTTTTTATAAAATGAATGGGTTTTAATTTACATATAATAATTATACGTAATTGAATAGTTTAAAAATAACTTTATATCAGTTGTAAACTACATATTTTTTTTTATAAAAAAATCTAATAAATTCTTTTTTTTAACCAAAATTTATTTAATTTTAAATGTATTTATTTGTTTTTAAATTTAAAGATAAAAAAGAAAGATAAGTTTAATACTTCTACTATATAGTAGAAGTATTAAACTTATCTTTCTTTTAAATTTAAATACAATAACAAATTGATTTGTCACATTCCTTTTTCAGGTCGCACGCCCATTTTTCAAAATTTGTTTCAACTGGATTGCGATCAACCGCAATCTTTACTTTTTTCGCTTCACGTTCTGGTGAACTAATTGTCATGGGATTACTCCAAAAAATAACAATTAACAATCTTTAAATGTTTACCTTATTTGGTAAGGTATTATGTTATATAACACAATACCTACATATAAGTGGCCCTATTTTTTTACTTATTCGAAGTCTTAACTGACTTTTTCTAGAAACCCTACCCAAAGAGCCGCCCTCACGGGACTCTTTTAGAGTAGGGGGTTTTCTAAAGTTTGTTGGCCTCAAAACAAAGTTAAAAACCCTACCCGACCCGTGAGGGTGGCCGCCCTCACGGGACTCTTTAAGAGTAGGAAGAGTCGGGAGTAATTTCTTTGTTCTGTTTTAATAAAGTTGAATAACTGCACTAAACAAATAGTTAATAGTTGTTTTTTAACTATTATAGATTGTTTTTCACGCGCTTTTTCTTTTTTTCAATTTATTAAAACATCATTTAAAAATCAAACAAAAACTTCTTACAACATTTTATGTTAATATCCGGAATAATAATATTTTTTATTAATATTGTTATGTTGTTTATGACGTATATAATAACTATTATATAATAAAAAATTTTATTACTGTTAATAAAAAAAATCAATAACAATATAAAAATGTTTCCGTATTTAACGTAAAAAAAAAAAAAAACCTTACTCTTTCAGAGTAGGGTTTTCTTGTGTACATATAATTAATTTTTCTGTTTCATCGTAGACGAAAGATAAAAATTTTTTGATTTCTTTTAAATTTTTTAAGACAATAATAGAATTATTAATTTTATTTTTAAAATATGTAGTAGCAGACGTACTTTCTAAGGGACCGTGGGGATGCCCTCCCAGAGTAGAAACCCCCTACTCTTGCAGAGTAGGGGGGTTTCTACTCTTTTTTAAGTTTTTTGGGAGACAGGCGCTGCCCTCACGGGTCCTCTGGTAAGGGCGCACTATTTTACCAAACTGAACAAATTAATTCGCCTCCCATTTTTTTCAAACGGGCTTCTCGATCAGTCATAATACCAGTAGGTGTTGAAACAATAACAATGCCTGTACCACCTAAAATACGTGGAATTTCTTTAGTATTTGCATAAATACGAAGACCAGGTTTACTAATTCGTTTAAGATTTGTGATACAAGATTCTTTTGTTTTACCACGATAGATTTGTTTTGAACGATATTTTAAACGGATGATAATGTCATTTGATTCTAGTGACATTTGAAAACCTTGAATAAAACCTTCTTTCTCTAAAATTTGTGCTATTTCTAAATTAAGTTTAGTGTGAGGCACAATAACATTAGATTTTTTTGCTAAACAAGCATTCCTAATTCGTGTAAGCATATCACTAATACTATCATGTATAAAACCTCGAGTTAATGATGTAATCATTTTGTGTCCTAATTAGGATAAATTTATTTTTTTTTTTTCATTCATTCTATATAAGTTATATTATATATAACTATTATATATATATAATAATAACTAAAAAACTCTATTAGTAAATATTAAAAATAGAGTTTAGAAAAAAAAACTTTTTTTTCTGTATAAAATTAAATACCTCACTCTTCGAGTGGGGCTTTGTTATTCAATTATTTTAAATTTAACTACCTTTCGGACGTAGTACTTTATCTATTAAACCCTACTCTGAAAGAGTAAGGTTTTCCTAAACTGATAGACATTAAAATATAAAAATAATTAAAATGATTTTGTGAAGTAAAATTATATATAAATAAATTATATATATATTAATTACTTTGCAGGATCAGGTAAATCTCTATATCCTGTCCCCCTACTTTTTTGCCAGAATGCGGCTTTCGTAAGTATGATATATAGTGATACCTTTACTGCGGGAAATTTCAAAAGAATATTCCTCTTTTGAGCAGATGAAATCCCAGTAATGTTTAAAGAAATTACGAGGAATTTTCTTAAAATTTTGTCTTGTACCAACGAAGAATGACAAATAAGAACTATAAATACCTGAGAATTTCATAGATTGATTTACCAAATTGGTTTTATTGTTATTCCACCACTCTAAAAAGAGTGTGGTGTCAAACGCGTTAAGATTGTTATTTTTTTGATTATTAGGATCATTTCCTGCAATTCCTGCTGTCATAAATATTTAATTTTTTAGTTGTTTTTGTTTTTATGCCACGTTTAACAACGTGGCTTTCTGCACGCAGCATAAAAGATATAAATGTTTATTTATTTATTATGTGAATATAAATTATATTCAGAAGAATAAAAAACACTCTTTTTTGAAAAAAAGAACATATAATATAAATAATTTATATTTATAGAACAATGGTATAATATTGTTTTCTATACAATATAAATTAAAGCCATAACCTTTAAAAAAGGACCTTTCGATGGCATTATTCTCATAGAGGATAATTTGGGAACCCTTAGATTGCATTTATAATAAATAATTACAATTTAATAAGTTTTACTCTCGCATTTGATACAAATTGTTATAAACAATTATAATATTATGCCACGTTTAACAACGTGGCTTTCTTCATAAAAACTTTCTAAAAAAAAAAAAAAAAAAAAAATAAAAAAAAAAAAATGCCACGTTTAACAACGTGGCTTTGTGAAATATATATTCTTATATAAGAATATATTTTCTTATCTATATTTTTTTTTTGTGTGGATATTGGTCCCGTGATGGCAACCGTCTGTCAAAGAAACCCTCTTGTTGTTTTATTAGCGAATTTCCCACTTTATTTTATTTTTTATTATTTAAAAGGTAAACCAAATTCTTGTAGAAGACTTAAGCCTTCTTCTTGCTTTGTTGCCGTTGTTACAATAGAAATATCCATACCACGAATTTGATCAATTTTATCATATTCAATTTCAGGGAACATTAATTGTTCTTCTAAACCTAAGCTATAATTACCTTTTTTGTCAAAACTTCTAGGATTAATACCTTGAAAATCGCGTACACGTGGTAATGCTAAATGAATTAATCGATCTAAGAAACCATACATACGATTACCTCTTAAAGTTACAGCTACACCTACTGGCATTTGTTCTCTTAATTTAAAGCTAGCAATTGCTTTTTTAGAACGTGTTATAACACCTTTTTGTCCAGCAATCATGCCTAATTCTTTTAAAGCTGAGTCAACCATTTTTTGATTTTGTGATGCACTTCCAATACCTCTATTTATTACAATTTTTTCAATTTTGGGAACCTGATGAATATTTTTATATTGGAATTTTTTCATAAGTGTAGGAACAATGGTTTCTACATATTGTTTTTTTAATCTTTGTGTTTGTGCCATATTTTAATTTTGTTTTATCCTAAAGCGAAGCAAATCATAAAAAAAAAAAGAAAAGATACTAATAAAAAACATTAATAAATAATTATTAAATATATTTTTTAATTTTTTATTAAGCGGACATGCGAAGTTAAGAAACCCTACTAAATACTTCAACTAAATATCCCCTACTCTTTAAGAGTAGGGGATTCGGCTTACTCTTAAAGAGTAGGGGATTCGGCTTACTCTTTAATAGTAGGGGATTCGGCTAAGGAACTTTTTTTTTTCAATTTTCTACGTCCGGTCGTTCAAATGGGCGGACTAATTTTCTTTTAGTCGACATAAAAAAATAAAAAATTTATTATTTACTAATATAAATAATTTTTATCTTGATGTTTTTATATATTTCTTTATATATTTCTTTATATATTTCTTTATATATTTCTTTATATATTTCTTTATATATTTTTTTATAGCTTTCTTTATATATTTCTTTATATATTGATTAAACACAAAATCAACTATTAAAAATTGATTCTGTGAGCTTTTCACTTTATTGTTTTTTTTTACTCATATTAAATTAGAAGGTGTGTATATAAATACACTCCTGGTAGATAATTTCTTTATCAAAAAATATTATTATCAATTCATAAAAAATACTTAATTTTATTTAAAAAATAAATTAATTTTTAGTATTTTTGATTTGAGACACTGTAAAAATTTAAAATTTACTGTCTACAATTTTAATGTATTCAATTAGATAAGGTTTTGGATGCTGATACATTATACTATAGTTTATAACTATCCATTATTATGATATTTTTTCATTGTTTATGTTTTTATATTCTAAGATATAAATATATATAGTTATAGTGAATTTATAAAATTACAATACTTCTGGTGCTAATGAAATAATTTTTGTAAAATTACGATCTCTTAATTCACGGGCAATAGGTCCAAAAACACGAGTACCACGTAAATTTCCTTCTTTATTAATGATAACAGCAGCGTTATCATCAAATTTAATATTCATACCATTTGATCGACGGATACCTTTTTTTGTGCGAACAATAACACCTCGTACAACATCAGATTTTTTTGTTGGCATATTTGGAATAGCATCTTTTACAACTGCAATAATAGTATCACCAATATTTCCTGAACTTGAACCTAAAACACGAATACACATTAATTTACGTGCACCACTATTATCAGCTACATTTAAATAAGATTGGGGTTTGATCATAACTTTTTGGTTTATGGGTAAAATAGTATTTGGTTAGTTAACTAATTTCTAAATAAAATACCTTACTCTTACAGAGTAGGGTTTTCAAATATATTTTAATAAATATATAAAGCTTGATTATAAATTAAAAAGCAAAAGAAAATTTCTTACTAGATACCCCCTATTCTTTAAAAGTAGGGGATTCGAGTAGGGTTTTTTATATACGAAATTACTTAATTACCAAAAACTAAAGAGAAAGATTAGCATAATCTTTTTAGCATATTTGTAACATATCAGTGCTATATGTAAAAAATTTTAATTAAATATTTTTGTTGTTAAAAAATGATAATTACTTTTATTTTTGAAATTTGTTTGATAAGAATCAAATTAACATTTTAAATGTAGAAATTTTTATTAGAATCTTTCTATATTTTTCATTCTTCAATTGAATAAAATGGGAATTTTTGAAATCTTTAAAGATCCAAAAATCACAATTATTCTATAAATAAATAAATCTTATTTAAGCCCTACTCTTCCAGAGTAGGGTATTTCAAGTAAGGTAAATAACCTCTATATTATAAATATATTATAAAATTTTAAAAGGAACCACGACTTAAGAATTTAGTTTTAATTGGCATTTTATATGAAGCAATTCTTAAAGCTTGACGTGCTACAATTTCTGTTACACCGCGGATTTCATAAATTATTCTACCTGGTTTAACAACAGCTACCCAATATTCTGGGGCACCTTTACCTGATCCCATACGTGTACCAGCTGGTCGCATTGTAATAGGCTTATCTGGGAAAATACGAATCCATAATTTACCAGTACGACGTACATAACGTGTAAGAACACGTCTTCCTGATTCAATTTGACGTGAAGTTATCCAACATGGTTCTAGAGCTTGTAGGGCGAAATCACCAAAAGCTATTGTGCTTCCACGATACGCTTTACCTTTTAATCTACCACGATGTTGTTTACGAAATTTTGTTCTTTTTGGACTTAACATATTTAATCTTGTTTTATTTTATAATTAAGTGAAAAAGATAAAAAATCTGAAAAAAATATAAAAATTATAAATAATCTTTATTTATATACAATATTTTTATTTAATTTATTACCAAATGACCCCCCCTACTCTTCAAGAGTCCCGTGAGGGCGGCCACCCTCACGGGTCGGGTGGAGTATATTTATACTAATGTCTCTCCAAAAATAAATTTTGCGTTAGATACATTTGTTAATTTTTAACAAACTCTGTTTACTAACCGGAAACAGAAAATGTTTATTAATAAGGTTGTTGTTCTTTTCCTATTTTATATGTATACATATATTATTTATTATTATTCTTTTTATTATTTTTTAATATTTTTATATTATCTTTTTTAAAGTTTTTAAAAAAAATGTTCGTTAACATGCGTTAAATTGTTAACGCTGTTATTTAACAACTATTTCAATTAATTTAATAGAATATTTAAATATATATAGAAGAAATATTCTTCTATCTATTTATTAGATATCTATAAATATCTAGCAAATATTAAATTATAATTTAATATCTTTGAAGTTGATATAGTCTATATGTTAAAAACACCGATATTATAGTTTTAAACTACATTTTGAAATTATATTTTTAAACTTTATAATCAATATACTTGCTTTTTTGCTAAAATAAATATTGAAAAATTGATTTATTTGAAACTATATAAAAGTAATTTTAGTAAGTTTTCAAAAAAAATCTAGTTATTAGTAAGTTTATAAGTAATCCATCAATTTATAGATTATATTTGCAACTTCTTATTTTTTAATTTATAGTAAAAAACTATTTTTTTTTTTTAATATAATATTATTATATATAATAATAATAATTATTATATAATTATATAATATTATTATATTATTATTATATTATAATATATTATTAAAAAAATGTATTTATGTGGATAACATATATTATTCTAATTATATCCAAATAAAATATAATAAATGATCAAAAAATCTTTATGTAAAACATCAAAAAATCTTTATATAAAACATCAAAAAATGTTTTAGGTAAGTTTATAAGTTTATTTATATATAAACTTATAAATACGCAAATACTAAAAAATTTTAGTAAAAGAATTTTACTATATAAAAAAATAGTATATAGACTATATAATAATTAAATTATATAAGTAGTATACTATAAACATTACAAAGCCCTACTCTGTAAGAGTAAGGTATTTTAAGTAAAAAGAAAACAAAACTGATTTAATCTCCTAAAAAAAGTCTTTTTATAATCATGGATATTAAAATAGTTGGATGATGAGTAGATAGTAAGATATACATCTTACTATATCTGTAATTTATCTATACATATTAACAATACTAATTACATAATATGAAATATGTTATCTGATCTAATAAAAGAAAATGGAAAAGAATTTTACTTTCTTTAAATTTGATAAACTTTGTAATAAATATTATAAATAAATTTTATGGGTATTAACATATTATTGATTTTTAATAAAAATGGCAGTTAAATTGTCTATATTGAAAAATTTAAATATTTCTACTAAATACCCCCTACTCTTAAAGAGTCCCGTGAGGGCGGTCTAAATACCCCCCCCTATAAGGCCTCGAAGGACCTTACTATTTCAGAATAGGAAGAGTAGGGGGATTCGGGAGTGAGATTGGAGTAAGGGATTGAACCAAAAAAATATTAAGTAATTATATCGCAAAGCGAAGAAAAAATAATATAAGAAGGATTATTAATATGATTCCTGTTGTTTCAGTAGTCACTTCTGTTAAAGATTATTTAGAAGTTGTTCATAAATTAATTGAATATGATTCAGAATCTTTTTCTAAATATACAGAATTAGGCCCTATAGTAACTTATGTAGTTCTTTCATTAAAGAACTTTTTGATGGATTTTATTAGCTTGTCATGGTTAAAAAATATTTGGAGTTTACCTATACTTATACCTGATATAAGTTCGGCCATGATTTCAGAAATATCAGTATTAGATGGTTATTTTCATAATGCGTTTAACTTTTTAGAGACACCAGCATTAAGTCCAAATGAAAAAAGCATAGGATTAATAACTGGTATAGAAAAATTTACTATAGGTATTTTGAATAGCTGTTTTTTATTTTTGCCAACAAGTACAGCCCATATTATAACGTTAAGACGTTTTGTAATGCAAGGACTGGAAGCTGGATATATTTCAGGTTTAGGTACTATTGCAGGTAATGTATTTTGGTTAGCTAGTGTAATTTTAGGTTGGCGTTTTTTTGTTATTCCTTGGTTATCACTAGATATTTTAAGATATGTTTTAGGTTTTGCATTATTGGTTAAATATATGTGGGATAGCTATAATGAACGTAAAATGGTATTAGAAGATTTATCAAAAAGAAAAATTTTCTTATTAAACTTTTTATTAGCATTAACAGAACAAACAAGTATTTATCCATTTATTAGTAATATTTCCATTAGTCCAGAAGCTTCACTTTTAGAAACTTTTCCCGCTGATAATTATATGCAATTTATTTTTATTCATGTAAGCTATTTATTAGGTATAGCTATTGGAAGTTTTTGTTTATTACAATTTACTTGTTGGTTCTGGGAAAATCCAGCATTTAAACTTTATATGTGGGTTATTTCATCATTTAAAGTTTCAACAAGTTTTTATTATAAAGCATTAAATTTTATTTTCTTATATTTAACAATGATGTCAGCTATTTCAAGCATTCCATATTATGGATTAGATTATACTTTAACAAATCCCTTAGGATTTGTTAACGATGATAGACTTATACAAGATAAAAGTGTTTTAGAAACATCTTTTTTAGGGAGTAAAGCATCTGATCGAAATACACGCCGTAATCGTGGAAGACATGGTCGTCGAGAACGTTGGAAACGTAGAATTCGAAAATATAGAACATTTGATGCATCTTTATATGATCAAGGTATCTATGATTTATTTACTATCGAAGATTTAAATTATGGTTTTGACCGTTTTTGGTTACGTAGAAAATTAAGAAATCATAGAGTTAGATTCCGTTTTTTCCCAGGTCCATGGATGCGTTCTTTTAAAAAACAATTAGCAAAACCTAGATTAGAATCATATACTGGTCCACGAATTGAATTCTTTAGAATTTTATTTGAACAAGTATATCATCCTTCGTTTCATGCAAGAAATCAAGTAAGTAATAATAATAAAATGTCTCCTGTTTTAAGTTCAAATGGAATCAACGCTTCAAGTAATTTGACAAATGGAGATAATTTATCTTCTCTTCGCACCCCCCGTGAGGGTGCCGCCCTCACGGGACTCTTTCAGAGTAAGGATTTACAAAGTAAATTTTCTAATAATTATAATTATAAAAATTTATTACAATTGCATGGAACCAGTAATATAAATTTAAAGGGTATTTCAAATAAACAAAATCAAGTACCTGAAAATTTTTACAATATTAACTTTAAAAAACAAGAAAATACCTTACTCTTTCAGAGTAGGGATTCCTCAAACTTCGGAGGAAGTCCTATGTATTTAAAAAATACAGGTATGTATGGTATTAAAAATAATATTATTCATGAAAATTCCATGTTACGTAAATTTGTACGTAAGTTAGATAGTAGATTAAAAACTTCAGAAATTGTACGTAGTATAGATTCAAATAATAATACTCATACAAATGTGCGAAGCTCAGATGGGCGTCCTTATCGTCGAACGTCTCCTATATATTCAAAACGTTGGAAAGAAATTTTTTCAAAAATTTACCATGAACCAAAAACACAAATTCCTACATCCAATGTTTTGTTTAAAAATGTACATCGTAACTTTTATAATAGCTCTTTAGTATTACCAAATAAAATGAATATGAGTGTTTTAGATTCTTTAGATCAAAAACAAGTAAAAAATACATTACAAACTACCCGTGAGGGTGCCGCCCTCACGGGACTCCTTCAGAGTAAGGATTTACAAGGTAAATTTTCTAATCAACAATCCATTAAAAAACAAAGTTCACGTGTAAACACACTATCTAACAAAGATTTACAAATCTTACGTTATAGATCAACTTTAACTTCACAAAATAATAAAATAAATAGTGATATAAATAATTTATCAAAATCTGAAATTAAATCTTATCAACCTTTTGTATTATTGCATCCTCTTAAATTTTATTTACAACAAGAAGCTGCTCTTCAACGTAAATTACGTTATTATACGCCTAATATTTTCCGTAAATTTTCTGTTGAAAATAATGCACCTTATTTTCGTGTTATGATGAGACGTTACTTTTATAACTATAAACCAACAAATCGTTGGGAACGTACTATGAAAGTAGGTAGTTTACGAAAAGCGAGAAGAAAAACAACAAGATCTCCTCGTAAATTACGTTTACCTCAATTTCTTTCTACAGAAAACAATTTAATTTCAAACAATGAATTACAAAATAAATCATCTGTTGGTTTAGACAAACAAAATCAAAATGAAGTAATTAATATTTCAAAGACAAATGCAAACGTGCGAAGCCCAGATGGGCGCGTTTACGGGCGCACAGACGTTGGAAGCCCGTTAGCTTTAAATACAATAGGTACAATGGGTCAAAATGATAATTTTCAAGACAAATCCAAATTAGCCCAAAGAATTCAAAAACCAACTTTTAATTATTCTGTAGTTAGTAAAAAAGCTAGTCGTTATCGTTATCAAATTTATAAAGATGTAATGCAACATTGGTATTATAGTCCATTTAATAGACTTTTATTAAAATTTGATGTTGATAGTTTTATTAGACGTCAACCGAAAACACATTTTTTAACTTCAAATGAAGAAAATTTGTTACATTTACGACGTTTTTTCTTATCTGAACATTATAATACACTACGCTGGTATACAAATATGGAACATTATCGAACAATGAAAACGAAAATAGGAGGTTCTAAAAGTTTTTCTTCACGTGCTTATAATCAGCAATTTGTTGGTACTTTCAAAAAAATACGACATTTATTTGCAATTACACCTACAATAAATAGTTCATTTCCTTTTATTAACGAAAATCCTAATCAAATTCCTTTGGAAAAACGCCAAGGACAAGATTTATCAGGCAAATCATTTAATTTTAATACTAAAGAACCACAACAAGATACTACTGTATTAAAATTTGATCAACCATTATACAATGAATATCCTAATAATTCAAAAAATCCTCTATTAAATCCTTTAGTAATACACGAAGAATTATTAGAACCTTTGTCTAAAAAATCAGTAAATTCAAATTTAAATAAATTAGATCAATTATCATCTAATGAATCTAGTTTCAATAAAATTGGATCTAATGAAGATCTATTAACACAATCTCAAAACGTTGTACGTGAATATTTAAATAATTCTTCACAAGTACGTCAAGACTATATAAAAACTTTATTAGATAACAAAAATTATGCATCATTAACCAATTTCCTTTATAATGGTCAAAAATTACGTGGTGATAAACCTACTACTAATCAAAAAACATTAAATGCTCAAGAAAAAGACTATTTATTAACTTCTTTAGAAAAAGAAAATATTGAAAAACAATATAATTCTCCTGAAGTAAAACGTATCTTACGTGAAAATTTAAACGATATTATATCAGGACCTTATATTTCGAAAGGTGAAAAAACTAAGCCAGTTCGTGCATCTTTAGAAAATTTATATACTACTTTCCTAAAAAATTGGAAACGCCGTGTAAATAATCAAGAATCTTTAAAAAACTATTTAACACGACGTATTGATAAACGTGAAAAACGTAAACTAAGTAAAGAAAAAACTTTACAAAAAAAATTAAAAACATTAAATGAGTGGCTTTCTAAAAATTCCATCAACCCAGACGCGCAAAACAGACGTTCACCCTCGTCAGCGATTCGCACTATTAATGATTCTAATAATGAATATATTACTTCTGGTTTACAAAAAGCTATTTATGATGGTATAGATACAGCTAACTCAGATTCAAAATTCTCATTAAATGGAACAAACTTATTAAAATTAAACGGTTCTTTATCAGACCCTAAAGCAAAAGAAAATCGTTCATCAGTTAAACAATTAAATACTCTACGTTTATCTCAAAAACAAAAACTTCATCGAGAAATTCAAACATCTACTAATAAACTTCATAAAATAACAAAACAATTATATAAAAAACCTATATCTACTCGAACGATTTCACTTCTTAAAACTAAAAGTTCTTCAATATTAAAAACTTTTAAAAATACTTATGGAGGTTTATCTTTCTTTAACTTTAATCAAATTACTAAGTTTGCTAAACCTATTAAACAAAAAAGTTTAACTAATTGGCGAAAAAAACAGCGTGCTATAGGTAAACAAAAACGTCTTCGTAAAGAATTTAAACTTTTATTAACTAAAAAACAAACAGCTCCACAAACAGCTTTAGGTATTCCTAACAGAAAAAAACGAATTCCATCTGAGTCGAATAATACAAATCTTGGATTGTATAATATGTTAGCGAATGATACTACTGAAAAAGATTCGTTTTTTAATAATAATTATCTTACAAGTTTTTTAAATTTTAAACGTGAACGTTCTCCTCAACGTCGTTATCGTGTTCGTAGAAACCGTGGTGTTTTTAGAAAACGTAATTTAGGAGATCTTATCAAAAAAGATATCAAAATTTTCTTTAATAAAACAACTTTTACAGATCCATCTCTAGTTACTCAGGATATCTCAGATCGTAATCGTTTTTATGCTAAAATGCATGCTCTGAAAACTGGAGCTATTATAAATAAAACAGATATGCAAAAAACTCCCCGTGAGGGTGCCGCCCTCACGGGACTCTTTCAGAGTAAGGATTTCCAAGATTCATTAAATTCTAATCAATTATATTTTAAAGAAGATCGTATTAAACAACGTAAAAATAAACAACGAAAACTTCGTTCATGGAAACAAAAACGTGTAGCATTACGTGCTTCTCAAAAACGTCGTAAATATTTAAAACGACGTCGTTATTCTATTAGTAAAATACGTGTATTAAGTAAACAATTTAAACGTGTAAAAAATAAAATTGAAATTCATAATTGGTGGTGGAAACAATATTTACCGTCAATACAAGCATCCACAGATGCACTTTGGCAAATTGAAAAAGATAGACTTATTCAACAAAAACTTGCAGAATTATCTCCTCAAGAAGTTATGCAACGTGATATCAAAACATTAAATAATAAATTACAAATTGGTAACAAAGATTTTAAACCTTTAGCTTTACCAGAAGCAATTCGTATTCAAAATCTATTAAATTCAGATACTAATGTAAATAATTTAGCTATTAATAATAATAGTCCTAATGATAATATTAACTATTTAGATAAATCTTCTCTATCTAATAATGATGAAAATAAAGAAACTTCACAAACCCAAATAGTCAATAAACTATATGAAAAATTGTTACTTAATAAAAATACAACATTTGATTCTAATCCATTTAATTCTTCTAATGATAAAAATATGTCAGTATCTTTATTACACAAAAATTTCAATGAGCTTTTACCTAATACTTCATTACCTTTTTATGCGGGTTGGGATGAATCTTTAAGAAAATTTGTTGTAACAAATCGTTTATTATCTCGTCAAGATGCTGGATATGAAGTAGATAAATCTTTTGTTTCTCCAAATTCTACTACTGTTTCTGATAGTTCTTTAACACAAGACTATTCGTATTCATCAAAAGAAAAATTTACAGAAGCACCTCTTCAAGGTATGAATGCCGCTACAACTTTATATTGGCAAATTCCATTTACTACTTATGATCCTGATCAATTTTTTGCTTTAGGTATGGATGGTTTTTCTCCAATTGGTTGGAGAAAGATGCTTTTCCGTCATAGTATTTTAAAAACATGGTTAGGAGACAAAACAATGCGTACTAAAACTACAGATTCAATTAATTCGCCAATAGGAGAATCAGATTCTATTGTTGGTATTAAAAATACTCTAAATCATAAAGATTTACTTACTACATTACAAAAAACTAATAAAGGTATTTCCCCATTAAATAATTATCTTAATCCTCAAGATAGTTTTAATAATTCCCGTCGCTTGAAAAAACGTCTTCTTCGAGTTAAAAAACACCCTCGTACCCCTGTTTGGTTCCCATCTGGGCCTTTATTAAATCAAGTTTTACCTGTTCATTATATATATGTATTTTATAAACGTTCAAGATTACCTCGAAATCGTTATTTAAGTCGACGTTTATTAAGTGTTAATAACATAAATAATAATGAAACTTTAAATAATCTTATTTCATCTAATCCTTCGTTTTATAATTATGATTTTACCTTAAGAAAACGTCTAAAACCTAAACGTAAATATCATTTAAAACATGATTCTTCTATTGTTATTCCACGTCGTCTTAAATTTTTAAATTGGGTTCAGCCAAAAACAAATGGTACCAATATTAATTTTGATAATACAAATAGTAAATCACAACAAGATATTAATTCTTTAATACGCTGGAGACCTTTATCAACTAAAAAAATAAATAAATCATTTTCTGAATTAATGAATGAGCAAAAAACATTAAGAGCAAAACGTCAACAACGTTTAGCAGGTGTTAATCCTTTAGAACAACCATCCCTTCGTGTTAAACAATTAAAACGTCGTGTTCAAAGACAAGTTATACGTGCCGTTTGGCGTTATCGTCCTCGTGCAGGTGGATTTGTTTGGCCTGGTGATTATCTAAAACTTGAAGCCGTAGCTGCTCCTAAACTTAAATCTACTTCATTAATTGATTCTACTCCACAATCAAAATCTAATCTAACGGATTCTAATCCAAATATTGAAACTTTAAAACGAAAAACTAAACGTAAGAAAAAACGTACTTTAGTTGAATGGCAAATTCAACCGAAAAAATATTTATATGAAAAACATAATTTAAAAGTTCTTAAGAAAAAATTTGAACGTTCTGGTCGTTCAGGAAATACCTTACTCTTAAAGAGTAGGGCTTTATAACAAAAAGTAAAAGAACTTAATTCAAAAATCTAATTTAATCTTTATAAATTAGTAAATTTATAAATTAATTTATTTTTGACTCGGCATTCCTTACTTTTTCAGAGTAGGGCATTTTTGGATGACACACGTCACATATTGACACATTCGAAAAAGTGAGACAAAGCCACGTTGTTAAACGTGGCAAAGTTTGTCCGGAGTGTGTCATGGATGTTTCCAAATGTGTCACATCCATGACACATTTGAAAAAGACACAATCGGATATTGTCTTTGGGTGCATTTCAATAGGCTTATCCCATCGGGTAGAATCTTCAGTTCTCTTTTCTGGTTGTCTTATTGTATAACACAACCAGAAAAGATATATGCTACAGTCGCCCTTTATAAGGGGTTTATATATTGTTCAAACACGTTTGACACGTGTTTGACATACCTTTTGACATACTTTTTCACACACATTTGACACACATTTGACACACCTTTGACACACCTTTGACACACATTTGACACAAAAGATCCATTTGTGTCAATGTGTCACGTGTGTCAGCCAAAAATGGGAAAAATTTTATCGCCTAAATTTAAACAGGAAACGAGAAAAATTTAATAAATGAATCTAAATGCCGCCCTCACGGGACTCTTTCAGAGTAGGGCTTATCTTTTGAATATTTATTTGTATTAAACTTTTCCTATTACCCCCTTTAAAACAAAACTAAAACTTTTTATTGCTTCTGGCAACACACGTGACACATTTGAAAAATGTGAAAAATGAAAAAGACACATTCGATAAAAACAGCCTCAAAACGTGTCCAGACTGTGTCCAAAATGTGACAAGATCTTGTTCTATTCGTGTCACATCTGTTCTTCACCTGTACGTATTCTTTTACTAGGCGTGTCATCGCCATCACACTAGTAGTTAGGCAACAACTGCCCATTTAAATTTGGGCATAATCTGCCAACTCTTTATCTTTTAAAGTTCATGCAGATACGTATGTGACACACCTTTGACACGTCCGTGACACGTCTGTGACACGCCTTTGACACACTTATAGACGAAGGGCGCCGAAGGGCGCCCATTTTTTCGAATGTGTCAGTGTGTCACGTGTGTCAAGCAAGTTTATCGATTTCGATTTGACCCATAACAAACCAAATAAAATTATTAATTTATCTAAATTAATTACATTATTTATTTAGATAAATTAATAATTCATTATTAATTCAGTCTAGGTTACACTTAGATGCCAAGCTTACACGTTACTCTTTCAGAGTAGGGCATAAAAGCCCTACTCTGAAAGAGTAACGTGTATCGGTCATAAATAATGAATTATTTAAGATCTCAGAGTTGCAAAAGTTTTGATTTTATGATGATATATTATATCACTCGAAAAATTAGAAAATTTACTTTGTAAATCCTTACGTTGAAAGAGTAGGGCACCCTCACGGGTGGTTTATATGATATTAAAATTCCACTAAAATTTAAATATGAATTAATTAGCATCAAGTTATTTGAAAAAGGCATTTTGTCTTAAGCAATCTAAAGACATTTCATTGTACCAAAAGGCTCTACCCTTTTATGGGACGTCACCTTAGTCCGTATTAAAGGTTTTAAGACATGACATATAGTGTCGCCTAGTGTCGCCTCTTCAGGCAATGGATCCACATTGATTTGAACAACAGTTTTTACACGGGTTTAAAGATGTGGAAGTAGACGCTTTAGCGCCAACAGCAAATTGGTAGTAAGTATACAAAAGGACCTGAGGATTTAAAGGCTGTGCGAGAAGGATTGTTGGGGGGGGGAAACTTCAGGTCAATTGTTAAAATGGAAGGGTAATGTAAGTTTACCAAAAGGTTATAAGAAAACTGATACTGTAAAATATGTATTTGAGAATGAAAATGAAAGAATAAAAGAATGGTATGGTTATTATGGGAATATTGTGTTAGAATATATGGAAGAAAATGGAAAGAAAGAATTAAAAAATGTGGATATAGGATTAGAAGGAATAGAATTAGAAAGTGAATTAAATTCATTGGAGTTAGATGAAGGAATAGATATGGGTTTAGAAGAAATAGAAAAAGAAGAATTAGAAGGAATAAAAAAAGAAGAATTAGTAGAAAAAGAGTTAAATCCAGAAAAGCCTAAAAAGCCAGAAAAAGAAATGTATATGGCTTTAGAAGATGAAGGTTTGGATGGTATTGGTGGTTTAATAGAAAAAACTGTGGGAAATGTAGAAGGAAATGGTGAAGAAGTACTAGGGTTAGATATGGATGAAAAAAAGGTATATGGTGAGTCAGAAATAGCTCAAGAATCGGATGTGTGGAAAAAATTAAAACAATCATCAGCAAGTGGAAAAAAAGGAAATCAATATTATCGTATGGGTTTTAGATGGAGTTATAGTGATAGTGTAAAAATGTCGGAAGATGAGTTTGGAAATAGTGATCGTATAAAGAATGTGTTAGATGAATTAGGTGCTAAAGAATATGTATATCAGTTGGAACGTGGTGAAGAAACAGGTCGACTTCATTGGCAGGGTTATATGACTTTAAAAACGAAAAAATATCCAAGAAAATTAGCAATAAGTTTAAATGATAGATTATATGGTATAGAAATAGAACCTGCTTTATATGTAGATGCTTTAAAACATTATTGTATGAAGATGGAAATTTGTGAAAAGGGACCATATACAAATTCAAAAGTATATAAGAAAGATGATATAATGGTTGTAAATAGTAATCGTTTATCTTGGCAGAATGTAATATTAAAAGAATTAAGTAGTGTACCGGATAATCGTATAATAACGTGGAATTCTGATCCTGTAGAAAATACTGGTAAAACAATTTTTTCGATATATTTAGTTTCTGAAAAAGATGTTTTAGTATTGGGTTGGGGAAAATCTGCGGATATTTTATATCCTGCTAGTGTGTCAGAAACAGATATTTATGTATTTGATTTAACACGTGTGAAACCAAGTACTGTCGATTGGGCTGATTTATATTCTGCTATAGAATCAATAAAGAATGGATTTTATATGAGTCCAAAGTATGAATCAAAGTCTGTTTTACGTGGTAATCCTCATGTGATAGTGTTTAGTAATCAGTTATCAAATATGTCAAGTTTTAGTAAAGATCGTTGGCTTATAAGACGTATTGGTCGTATAAGTAAAAAATTATATATTATGGGTAATGATCAAATGAAGGACTTTTATAATGAGAAAAATTTAAAGAGTCAGAAGTTTGTAGAAGTATAGAAATGACAAGTTATGATAAGTAAATGTATACTTATATTCCAAGTAATGAATTATTAGCAAAATATGAAAATTAAAAAAAGAAATTAAATTTATAAATAGAAAAAAAAGAATAAAATTAATAAAGAGTAAATAGAAAAAAAGAATAAAATTCATTAAAAGTAAAAAAAAAAAAAAATAAAAAAGAC
>Ga0306899_1000293_pt1 | contig 28177 bp, 24 predicted proteins | sample AntRauMFilla3764_FD_190407 | JGI IMG/M metagenome (GOLD analysis project Ga0306899, IMG submission 190407) | Saline lake microbial communities from Rauer Islands, Antarctica - Metagenome Filla 3 #764 (v2) (version 2) | ecosystem: Environmental > Aquatic > Non-marine Saline and Alkaline > Saline ... | reverse complement strand
TCGGGAAAGCGTAGAGCGACCCACGTTCCTCCAATACCTTCGCACGCTGCTGCATGTTCGGGTAGGCATTCAAAGGGAAAAGCATAAGACAAATAAATCCAAGCAGCCCGCCAAACCACACCAGCATGAATGCATAGATGCTCGCAAACAAAAGGCTCTGTTCGAATTTTTCCTTCATTATAGATGCGTCTTTAGATAATTATACCTTAGGGGGCCACTTTGCGAGGCCGCTCGATGGCACGAAAGCAAAGTGAGGACTGCACTATTAGGACGATAAAGCCTAGAAAAAATGCAAAACCGTAGAGCGGTGCCGCCACGGCGAATATGCCCGCGAAGGTCAATGCCGGAATAATCAGCCGGGGAAAAGCGCCGTAGCTCATACGAATAATTAAGGGTAGATCTAACAAATCCTTAAAATCCGCACGTCTGTTGTATCGGTAGAGCGCCGCGCCAAAGAGGATGGGCGAAAGCACAAAGGCCAGCGAAACCACGAGATAAGACAGCGCCCCCAGGCCCACCAGTCCAATCACCGCCGAAATCGCAAATGCCAGAAGAATCGGTAGCAGCCAATAAACGAGCCAAACCACGGCAAATCTGAGGCCGTCTGTGAACAGCTCTGCCCAGCCATCCCAATCCGGCAAAGACACCCGCCCTGATCGTCTCACGTTCTGAGAAAGCCGCAAAAGATAACCAAAGGCAAAAAAGTTAACCACTGGCACAAAAGAAAGCAGCCCGCCTACCAGCACCTTCAGCCAGAAACCGGATGAGCCGAGCATGCGCGAGAAAACTTCTTCAAATATTGGCGTTTCCTTCATAATCATATTTGATCAACCTAGGCGAGTGAATGTGGCATTAAAAGAAAAATTACTGAAGATCCGCAAACAGGTGGAAGTGGGCATTGATACCATGCTTCCTTCCGCAGCGACACGCCCGACCCGGCTCCACCAGGCCATGCGCTACTCGATGGAAGCAGGGGGTAAACGGATTCGTCCCTCTCTGGTCATTCTCGCCAGCGAGCTTTTCCCCACCCAGCCCAACGCACTGGCTGCTGCTGTGGCGATCGAATGCCTACACACTTACACCCTTGTCCACGACGATTTGCCTGCGGTTGACAATAGCGACCTGCGCCGTGGTCGCCCGGCTTGCCATAAGCAGTTCGACCAAGCCACCGCGATCCTCGCCGGAGACGCCCTACTCACCTACGCCTTTCAATTGCTGGCCCAGAGCTACCAAAAGACTCCCGCCCTCGCGACCGCACTAGTCGGCGACCTTGCCAGTGCCAGCGGCAGCCAGCAGCTCATCGGCGGCCAGATGGAAGACATCGAAAACGAGGGCAAAGCCGTCAGGCCCGATACCCTGCAATACATCCACGAGAACAAAACGGCTGCCCTGCTCACCGCCGCGCTGACCATGGGCCTACGTTTCAGCAATCCGAGCGAGCATCAAATTGAAGCCATGCGCCGCTGCGGCAACCACCTCGGCCTCGCCTTTCAAATTATCGACGACATCCTGGACGCCACCTCCGATGCCGAAACCATGGGTAAACCTGTCGGCAACGACGCCGCTGCAAACAAATCCACCTACGTCGTCCTTCATGGCATCGAAGGTGCCCGCAAGGAAGCCATGCGCCATACCGAGGCCGCCGTCGCCAATGCCGAAAGCATTGGCGGCGAAAATGAAATGCTGATTGCGTTGATTCAGGACCTGGGCCAACGGATACGCTAAGCTCGGACTGCTTTTAAGTGCGCCTCCATGTGCGTAAGGATCAACTGCTAGTGACTCCGAGCACGATTAGCGGGGCGGAAGCTACGTCCACCTCTGCCGGGTCGCTGGCCGCCGGAGCGCTGGCCACCACCGCGCTGGCCACCGCCACCGCCGCCGCCACCCTGCGGCGGCTTCTTTACATGGCGGTTGCTTTGGTGCAGTTCCATAGCCGCCTGATCATGATAGTCGTGGTCGGTATCGACTGGCACAGACTTGGAAATGAGCTTCTCGACCTGCCGGAGCAAGGCGACTTCGTCGGCCGAACAAAAGCTGACGGCATGACCACTCTCTCCGGCGCGCGCGGTGCGGCCGATGCGGTGGACGTAAGCGTCGGGTTCCATCGGTAGGTCAAAGTTTACCACCAAAGTGATATTTTTTACGTCGATACCACGGGAGGCCACGTCGGTGGCCACAAGGATATCGAGATCGCCCCGCCGGTAACGATCGAGTGTCTTTTCCCGTGCCGATTGTGATTTATTGCCATGAATCGAGTCGGCTTTGTAGCCCTCTTGCTCCAGCTTGCGGGCCAGATTTTTCGCGCCATGCTTGGTGCGGGTAAAGATCAGGCTCAACTCATTGGGCTGATCTTTGGACCGGCTTTCTAAGAGTTGCAGCATACGGGACTGTTTCGCCTTCTTATCGACGAAGCAGACGGACTGCTCGACTTTTTCGGCCGTCGTGCCCTGTGGTGCGATGCGGATCTCCTCCGGGTTGCGAAGCATGGTTTGCGCGAGCTTGGCGATCTCCGAAGCCATGGTGGCGGAAAAGAGCAGCGTGTGACGCTGTTTTGGCAACTTGCTCTCGATCTTCTGAATATCGCGAATGAAGCCCATGTCCAACATGCGGTCGGCCTCGTCGAGAATGAAGGTCTCGACTTGCGAGAGGTCCACATGGCCCTGATTCATCAAATCGAGCAAACGTCCGGGGCAGGCCACCAGCACATCCAGCCCATGAAAGAGCTCCTTGATCTGAGGCTTCTCGGAAACCCCGCCGTAAATCATACCGGCGCGAAAGGAGACGTGCTTACCGTAAACTTTAAAACTTTCTGCCACTTGTCCCGCCAATTCCCGTGTCGGGGTCAGCACCAGATGGCGCACGCCGCGGCGAAAGGTCTTGCGCGGGCGCTCTGAAATATTGTGCAGGAGCGGTAGCGCGAAGGCCGCCGTTTTTCCGGTGCCGGTCTGCGCACAAGCCACCAGGTCGCGGCCTTCCAGTAAGACCGGAATCGCCAGTGCCTGGATCGGTGATGGTGTGGTATAGCCCTTTTCAATAAGAGCACGTTGAATAGGTGCGGACAGCCGTAGCTGCTCGAAGGTGAGTTCGCTCATAATTTATATATGGCGCCATCTGAGGATGGTCATAACGGGCGCCGCGTCATCGATGACGTTTTTATTTTATATTCCTAAAACAATCGCTCATCGATAACGGCCGCGTCAGGTGAGTGCCTCGCACTCGTAAGGCGGGCCATAACGGATCGACTCAAACAATAAGCAAGCATAATCGTATCTAAAAGAAGCCTTGTCCTTACTCGTCTGATAGAGAGCCTCAACCCATGGCAGAAATAGGCAAATTCAATAAGTTAACGATCCTAGAAGTAGTAGATCACGGGCTCTATCTGGATGGAGGCGCACTTGGGAGCATTCTTATGCCTCAGCGCTATGTCACCGCGGACATGCTGGTTGGCGGCACAGTCGAGGTCTTCATCTACTGCGACTCCGAGGACCGCCTGGTGGCCACCACCGAGACCCCGAAAGGTCAAATTGGGGAATTTGCCTACCTCGAAGTCATCGAGGTGAAACCAAACGTCGGCGCCTTTCTCGACTGGGGGCTCAGTAAAGACCTTTTACTGCCCTACCGCGAGCAAGGCAATTTCCTCATTAAAGAAGGCGATGGCCTGGTCGTTGCCATCTATTTGGACGAGCATACCAATCGCATCGTGGCATCAGCTCGGCTCTACCGCCACATTTGTCCCGAACCGCCGCAATATGAACCGAACGATGCCGTCGATGTCCTGATTTATGGCGACTCGCCACTGGGTTATAAGGCAATTGTGGATAAGAAGCACCGCGGCCTGCTCTATCACTCCGAGACCCATGACAAACTTGAAGAAGGCGACCGCTTTACCGGCTACGTGAAGAAGGTGCACTCGGGTGGTAAAATCGACCTGCGGCGTGACCCTGCCGGTTACAAGCGCGTCGAGTCGCTGGCCGAACGGATTTATCAACAGATCAAAGACGCCGGTGGACAACTTCCCTTCAACGATAAGAGCAGCCCTGAATCGATCCGCAAAACCTTCAACACCTCGAAAAAAGCCTTTAAGCAGTCCATAGGCGCACTCTATAAACAGAGATTAATCTGTATCACGGACGAAGGCATCGAACTGGCGAAAAACACTGACTAGCCGTAGGTTTTGAGCGTGTGGGTAAATAGATCTTCTACCCGCTTGCGTGCCCAAGGCGTCTTTCGGAGAAATTTCAAGCTGCTTTTCACCGACGGTTCGAACAGGAAACAGCGAATGGGGATTTGCTCTCCCAGATATTCCCAACCATAGTAGTCGGACAAGCTTGCTACAATCTGCTCCAGAGTGTAGCCGTGCAAAGGGTTGTTGGGTTGTTCCATAAGGGCTTTATTAAAAATCGCTCGCAAGGAAGTGCAAACACCGATCAATCTTTCATTTACTAGAGCTACACCGCTTCCATTTTACTCAACACATATTTTTCTAACGTGCTTTTAAGCTACCGCAATCTCACCGTCTCTTTCGGCGGACCCAAGCTCCTGGACAATGCCGGGCTCACCATCGCTAAACGCGAACGCATCTGTTTGCTCGGGCGCAACGGCGAGGGCAAGTCCACCCTGCTCCGGATCCTGAACTCGGAAATTGATTTCGACCAGGGGGAGATCGAGGCCATCCCCAACTTACGTGTGGGCAAGCTCGACCAGGAAGTGACCGCCGCGCTGGAGGGCACGGTGTTTGAAGTGGTAGCACAAGGCCTCGGCCAGGCCTCGCGGACCATTGCCGAATACCACCACCTGCTCCACGAAATCGGCGAGCACCCCGACGACGAAAGTATCGCGGAAAAACTCGACGACTTGCAGCACGAGCTCGACCAAACCGACGGATGGGCGTTGGAACATAAGGTGGAGAACATTCTCGACCGCGTCGAACTCGACGGCGACCAAGAGTTTGCCTCCCTCTCCGGCGGTAATAAACGCCGCGCCCTGCTCGCTCGTGCCCTGATGGCCGACCCCCATATTCTCCTGCTCGACGAGCCAACCAATCACCTCGATATTCCCGGCATCCAGTGGCTCGAAGAATTCCTGCGAAAGGCCAACATCGCCTTGCTCTTCGTCTCGCACGACCGTGCTTTCATTCGCCGCGTCGCCAATAAAATCCTCGATCTCGACCGTGGCCAACTCACCCGCTGGGAGTGCGACTACGATACCTACCTCGAACGCAAGGCCGAGCTGCTGGCTGGTGAAGCTAAGCAACAGACCGTCTTCGACAAGAAGCTGGCGCAGGAAGAAATCTGGATCCGCAAGGGCATCCAGGCCCGCCGCACCCGCAACGAAGGCCGCGTCCGCTCGCTCAAAAAGATGCGGGATGAGCGCGCCGAGCGACGAAACATCCAGGGCAAGACCAAGCTCGACCTCAGCGACGCTCAGATCTCCGGGCGCAAGGTCATCAGCGTTGACGACATCAGTTACACCTGGGGCGAACAGCCGCTCATCGAAAACTTCTCCACCACCATCTGGCGCGGCGATAAGATCGGCATTATCGGCCTGAACGGCTCCGGCAAAACCACCCTGCTCAACCTCCTGCTGGAAAAGCTAAAGCCCACAAGCGGCACCGTCACCCACGGCACGAAGCTCGAAGTCGCCTACTTCGACCAACACCGCGCCCAGCTCGACGAAAAACTAACCGTCGCCGAAAACGTCCACCCCGCTGGTGAGATGGTCAACATCAACGGCAAGCCCCGCCACATCCTCTCCTACCTGCAGGACTTTCTCTTTACCCCGCAGACCTCCCGCTCGCCCATCACCAAGCTCTCCGGCGGTGAGCGCGCCCGTCTCCTGCTGGCCAAGCTCTTCCTCCAGCCCGCCAACGTCCTCGTGCTCGACGAGCCGACTAACGACCTCGACATCGAAACCGTCGAACTACTCGAAGAGCGCCTGCTCGAATACAGCGGCACCCTCCTTCTCGTCAGCCACGACCGTAGCTTCCTCAATAACGTCGTCACCAGCACCATCGCCCTCGAAGGTAATGGCCAACTCGAAGAGCATATCGGTGGCTGCGACGCCTGGCTCGAAAAACAAGCGGCACGCAACGCGCCTTCGAAACAATCGGGAGCAAAATCAGACAGCTCGACCCCGCCCGCTGCCTCCGAGCCCCCCAAGCGAAACCTTTCCAACAAAGAACGCGAAGCCCTCAAAACCCTTCCCGGAAAGATCAAGCAAATGGAAACCGAACTCGACGCACTCTCGACGCTCATGGCCTCGGCGGACTACTATCAGGACGCCAAAAGCGACCTGACCGGCGACGCCAAAAAACTCGAAGCCCTGGAAAGTCAAATTCTGGAAAGCTACGAGCATTTGGATAAGCTGGGGTAGCTGGAAGACTGATTGGTCGCCTGAACCCGGTAGCTAATTGAGTAAAATTCGCCCCAAACAGTAGCTGTAGCCGCGCGATAGCGATGCCGAGACACGCCTTAATTTGACTCTTCCCACTGTCCTTTCAGTGTAGCGGCATGAATCCATTAAGCAAAACATGCGATATTGTTTCGACGTTTTATAGCCTGCATATAAATATTAAGATTGACTGCACATTATGTTGTGCTAGGATTGGGGAATGAATCGTTCAAACAGAATTAAGCTTAGGGGAATGCCGGCTTGCTACCATGCGATGAGCCGAGTGGTGGGTGGTCAGCGCTTGTTTGGTGACCGGGAAAAGGAGGTTTTGCGGAAGATGCTTTGGCAGGTGGCGGACTTCTGCGGGGTGGAGATCCTGACCTACTGTGTGATGTCGAATCACTTCCATGTTTTGGTTCGGGTGCCCCCTTCGACGAGCTCAGGGCAGGGGATTTCTGATAAAGAACTGCTGCGCCGATTCAAGGTGCTTTATCCGAAGCCGACGAAATACCAGACAGCTGAGTTTGCGCGGCTGGAGAAGGCCCTGCGGGAGGGGAATGAAGATGCGGTGGCGATCCGTGGACGCCTGCAGGCGCGGATGCACGATCTTTCGGAGTTTATGAAAACTGTGAAGCAGCGTTTTTCCATCTGGTATAATCGTAATCATGGCGACCGCCGGGGCACCCTCTGGATGGAACGTTTTAAGAGTGTGCTGGTGGAGGGGGCGGGTAATCCTCTGCAAACCATGGCGGCCTATATTGACCTGAATCCGGTGCGTGCGGGGCTGGTGGAGGACCCAAAGGACTATCGCTTTTGTGGCTACGCGGAGGCGGTGGCCCATTCGACGGATTCGACGGGCTCACCACAGGCAGGTTCCGGCCTCCGCCAAGGCTCCGTCGGGCAGGCAGGCCAGAGGGCGCGAAATGGGATACGCCACATCTGGAATGCTTATGCGGATGGCACCCTGCGAGAAGCTTTTTCGGTCGAGATGGCTATGCAGGCGCACCGGGAACTCATTTTCGGGAAGCGGGCCGGGCAAGCGGGGCTTTCAAAAAGCGAACGCAAGAAAGCACTCAAGGTGTTGGAACAAAAGGATGCAATTTTACCGAAAGCGACTGTGCTGCGCTGCAGGGTGCGCTATTTCACGGACGGTGCCATTTTGGGTTCGGCTGAATTTGTGCGGGGTCTGGCGTCTCGGTGGCAGGTAGCGCGAAGGCTGAAACATCCGCCGAAGGTCCACGCGGCTAAGGGCGGAGATTGGGGCGATCTTGCGGTGGTTGCCCGCTTGCGCAGGGCGGTCTTTCAGTGATTTGTGGGGTCAAGCACTCTCACCGGCCTCAGCAGGAGCGGGTTCTTCGGTTTCAGCACCGGAGTCAGCTTCGCTTGAGCCCGCGCCGGGGACAGGGCCAAGGTCCTCACGCAACTCGGCGGCTTGCCAGGGTGTGCTGCGCCCGGAGTAAAGCTCGAGATAATCCTCGAGCATCTCCACCGACATTTCCGACGCTGAGTTGCCCCATTCCTGGCGAACGTAAGTAATGACCCCCGCGATTTCCTTCGGTCTGAGATTCAGCCCCCCCGGCCCGAAGGCAGGCATGTTGCCATTGTAGGTATTGCCCTTCACTACGATAGGACCATTCAGGCCATTGATGAGGATTCGGGCAAGCACCTCAGGATGACCGGTGACCCAGTCCGAGTCCACGAGCGGCGGGTAAACCCCGGCCAGACCGTTGCCGTCGGCCTGGTGGCACTGGGCACACTGATTACGATACACCTTGGCACCGCGATCAAAGAGTGAAATCTCCGGCAAAACCGTCGCCGTCGCCGTGCCCTTAAAATTTGGGTCGAATGCATCAGCACGGAAATCTCCACCGTAAAGCACCAGATAAATTCCGCCCCAAAATCCGAGAACCATAATGATGAAGACGAGAAAAACAGGGATCGGGCTAAAGCCCTCGCTAGGTTCTTCCTTTTCACGCATGAGCTGAGCATGGATGTCCTGCATCTGCTCGTCCTGCATCGCTGCTTTTTCCAGCGATTCCTTACCTTTTTGGGGGGTGGTGCTTTTTTTTTGATCTTCGCTCATCACTCAGGAATGGGGGCCTCCGGTAAACTATAGTCGATCTTCAGGCTCAAGAGGTATTCAACAAGTGCCTCGGCTCGTCGGGTCGGCACCACTTCGTAACCGGGTTCTGGGCCATACTCGGAATCCGGCGGAAAATCGAGCGCCCTGGCGGAAGGCTCGTTAATGATCTCCTGCGTTTTATAGAGAAAGGCGAAAGGCGGCATGGTGGAACCTTTCGAAACAATCTGCGGATTGTAAAGATGGAGGTGGTTCCAATCGCGCCCGGAATCTCCGGCATAGCGGCCACCGAGGTGAGCCAGATCTGGCCCGGTTCGAATAGTTCCCAGCAGCACACGATCCTGACGCACATAGTCGCGTGCAACCGTTTGGCGAGGGCCCCACCCACGGTCGATGTCCGCCCCAAAGCCCTGGCGGCGAACCTGCTGACTGTGGCAATAAATACAACCCATCTCGATATAGACTTTCTTGCCTTGCTCCGCGAGCCCTGAGGGTATGAGCGGATAGAGTGTTTCGCCCTCCGGCATCACCATGACACTTGGATCCTCATCGGAGGGGACCAGCGTCTCCGTGCTAGGCTCCAGAGCGCCGAGTTGAATGTGCCCCGTGACGAGTAGGCCCGTGTAGGAAAAAGCCAGGGCGAAGAAGATCCCGCAAAAAAGTAAGGCTATATTTCTCATCAGGCGACGCCTCCTTCCTTCGTCAGCAAAGTCGGCTCCTTCTTGGCACGCACGGCGCCGGCAGCAAAGAGCATCCAGAAGACATTAACTGCAAAAGCGATGTGACCCACAGTGAGGAACAGGCCGGAAACGGAACGAGCCTTCAACCACGGGATGGTATTTTGGACGGTTTCGAGGAAAGGAATTTCTGCGTTATTCATCTGCAAGCCCTGAATCCATCCACCTGTTTGTAGAGCCACCACCATAATTGTGATACCGATGGCACAGCCCCAGAAATGAATTTTTATAAGCCCGGCAGAGGGCCACTCACGTTTGAGTAATCTCGGCATCATATAATACACCCCGCCAAACATAACCATGGTAAAAAATGCATAAACGCCGTGGTGGGCATGCCCCACAGTAAAGTGCGTGAAGTGTGTCACTTCGTTGACCGAACGTAGTGCCATGGCCGAGCCGAGTAAGCTGACCAGTGTATAGGAGATCGCTCCAAATACGATGAAACGAAGTGTCGGGCTGCGCCAGACCTCGCGGTGCAGGCCGACCACCGTCATGTGATGATTCAGGCCAACTACGATCACCGGAATGACCATCATGACAGATGCGACGACGCCCGCCGAAATTAACCAGACCGGAATGGGGCCGCCAATCAAATGGTGCACACCAGCCCAGTTATAAAAGATAGCCAGTGCCCAGAAACCGAGCACGGAGAGGTAGTAGGAATAAATGGGGCGGCCGAGCACCTTAGGAATAAGGTAGTAAATTGTAGCCAAAGCCATTGGTGTCAGCCAAAGACCCAGGACATTGTGAGCGAACCACCAGTTTGTGAGCGATTGGACGACACCGCGCGCGGGGAACCAGATGATCATGGCTTGCGCGACGATATAGAGCCAGGGAAACCAAAAAAGCGCGGCTAGAATATACCACTGCGAAACGTAAACATGGTCACCCTTGCGGAAACGGAAAGCCATGACCCCCCAGACGCTAATCAATGCGTAAGATACGGCCAGCATGGGGGTGGCATACTTTGGAATTTCAAGCCACTCAACGGAGGTGATATCACCGCGCAGAATACCAAAAATGCCAATAGTTAGGCCGACATTCCAGAAAATGCCCGCGATCAAAAGAAGGCCTTTATGGTTGATTGGGGAACGGCACAGGCGGGCCATAATCCAGAGGCCCACCGCAAAAATAATGTTGTTCCCCCACCCCAGTGCCATGGCGTTGAGGTGCGCCGAGCGCACGCGGCCAAAGGTAAGAAACTCATAGGCCCCAAGAAAATCGGGTTCATGCGCCTTAAAGGCGGCCATCAGGGCGAAAACTGTGCCGATCATCAACCAACCAATCGCGGAGACGACAAAAAACACCGAAGCCGTGCGGATCGAGGCATCGATCTCGCTCAGCTCCGCGCGCACAGACGCATGCTCCGACGAATAGGGATTGGTAGAAGGTGAAACTATCTGAGATTCGTTACTCATTTGCGGTCCTTGCGGGAACTGGAAAACTTGCGACTTTCAGGGAATGTATCAGAAACCTCCCCCTCCGGCTCTTCTTCGGTAAAAATTGTTTTTGCCTGGGCATCAAAATTGCGCAAATGCCCTTTCTTAGCCGACCAATACAATACGATGATGGTAACCACAAAAAAAGCGATACCGAGAAGGATGATCGGCAACAGTTCCTTGTAGTCGTAAACGTCCATTATTTGCTATAGGTCTTTACCACGATTTCCATCGCCGTATCGACGGGAATTTGGATGCTGCCATCCCCATTCACCGTATATTTGGAAATTTTTGCGATCCCTGCGGCCCGCGCTTCATCGGCCTTGGCCTGGCGCTCTACCGCGATTGACTGATCAATGGGCTCCGGCAGGTTGGGCAGGTAAGCAAGAAAGATGATCAAGCCAAATATGAGAATGGCACCGAGACTACCCAGGAAGGTGGGCAACTTTGATTTACTGGAAGGTTGGTCCGACATCGTAGGATTACTCTGCGTAATTTATAGATTTTTCAATATTAGGGTCACGAATTGGTATTGGCTCAGTCCGCTTCATGCTGCGCAACATGGCCCAAATGCAAATCCCCCCGACACCGACCAAGGCGGCAATATCGTAAACCGTGACGGAGAACTGGCGCACGAGGTAGCCCTCACCATGGTCCGATGCGACGATCTTACCCGGAATAATGTTCCAGTAAAGATCGAGAACGGTAAAGAGCAGGATCCAGACGGAGACAAAAACACTGCGCCAAACAACGACCTTGGTCTTATACCAGAGCAGGAGCAGGAAGGGGATCAGGAACTGGCCAAAGATCAGGAACATGCTGACGGTCCACCAGCTGTTGGGGGCACCATTAAAATTCTTTTCGCGCATGTTATACCAGAAGGTTTCCTCCGGGATGTTCGCATTGTAGATGATAAAATACTGCGAAAAGCTGATGTAGGCCCAGAAGACGGTGAAGGCCAGCATCATGCAGCCGATATCATAGCGGTGCCCCTGATTAAATATGCCCTTCAAGTAGCCTTTCGCCGCAAGGATCACGCAGAGAATGAGGATAAAAGCCAAAGCCGCCCGCATGCAGGCGGCAAAAAACCAGACCCCATACATGGTGGAGAACCAGTGATACTCCAAAGACTTAAACCAGTCAATGGAACCTACAGTGGCCGCAGCCGCACAAAGGAACAGGCCGATAGCAGAGAGACGCCGGGCACGGTGCGTATTATTGATATCGCCAGTCTTATCGGTATCGAAAGACCACTTGCGCAGCAGACTGGAAATGATGGTGAAAACGGCAAAAATCAGGACTACACGGATGGCGAAAAAATCTACATTCAGGTAGGGCGATTTCCATTGGTAGAGGGGATCCTCTCCTACCGTGCCGTGCCCCGGCAGCTCGTTGACGCCGCTCATCCACTTCCAGAGTAAACCCGGGTTTTCGTGCAGGAAGGGCACCAGCAAGAGCGGAATAAAGAGCAGGAAGAGCCAGGGAAAAACACATAAGAAGTGCTCGCACTGGCGGCGAATCACAATCGGCCAGCGAGCGTGGAAAACATACCAGATTTGAATGAGAAAGAGCAGGCCGACGGCAACGGACAGCCAAAAGGCAATCCCAATGAGCCAGCTCATGAGGGGACGGACCTCGTGGGCCTGCCAGCCCTGATAAAAGCCGATTCCGGCGACGGCGAGGCCAATTAGGCCGACGACTAAGGCAATCAAACCGGGATTGGTGCCTTTTGCTTGTGTAGATTCCGAACTCATTGGCTTTAAATTCCTAATTCTGCGCGTTCACCAGCGGGCACATCATCCGCGCTGGCATTCTGGGAGCGTTGGAGGGCGCGCACATAAAGCACCACGGCCCAGCGTTCTTCGGGAGTGAGACGATCTTTCAGGCCATACATCAGGCCTTTACCGTTGCTTATCACGTCGTAAATGTAGCCGTCCGCTTCGTTGCGCAGGCGGTTGTCGTGGTAAGAGGTGGCCAGGATGCCGTAAGGCTTGGTGACACCATTACCGTCACCGGCGGAACCGTGGCAGGCTGAACAAAAGATCTCATACTTTTGACGACCCTTTTCCATGAGCGAATAATCCACGTCCACGGGTAGTTTCTCGACCCAGCTGCCATCCGCATGCTTTCCCTGAAGGAAGGTGGTGCGGCCCAGGTTGGTGTCGTTAAAATTCTCGGAGAAGACCTGCTCGTAGTTGAGATAGTTGCCACGGGCGACGGTGTTGACAGGCACCGGACGGTCATTGCGCCGGTCTGCAAAGAAGTTATTCTCTCCCTGCGGTTTGTAGCGGGCCTGACGGTCCATATCCGGGAAGACTTCAATCGGCGGCTTTTCACTGAGCGAGCCACGGAAGCCGAGAATCGAGACGACGGCCGCGATGATGAAAACGAAAATGACTAGGAAAATTCTCATGACTATTCTCTCTAAGCTGAGACCTCCTCGATGTCGGTTCCGCCAATTTTTTCAAGAAATTGCCTGGTCGCCGCAGCATCAAACTTCGGATCGCGGGATTCGATGGCGATAAGGAGACGATCTCCCGCGACTTCGAGGAAGGTATCGCTTTCGAAAAGCGGATTATGGTGCTGCGGAAGCAAGTTGGTGATAAACATGCCACCGAGCGTGCCGAAGGCAGCGAGCAGGATGGTGAGTTCATACATGATTGGGAAGGGAAATACCGGGCTAAAGAAGGGCTTACCCCCAACAATGAGCGGATAGTCGTAGGCCCCCATATACCAGACGATGAAGGTGCCGAGGGTGAATCCGGTGAGGCCGCCAACGAAGGTAAAGACCGGCACCTTGGAACGCGCTTGACCCTGTGCCTCCGGCATGCCGTGGACCGGGAAAGAGGAATAGGTATCCCATTTCTTGTAACCGGCATCCCTCACTTTTTCTGCGGCGTGGTAGAGGCTCGGTGTGTCGGGAAAACTGGCGATAATGCTGTGTAACTTGGACATTAGTGGTGCCCTCCCTTCTCGTCGTCATGAGGGCCATGCGGATCCGCCTGCGGCATGACAAACTTCAGCTCACCAATAGGCATCATGGGAGCGAAGCGGATAAAGAGCAGGAAGAGCACACTAAACAGGCCAAAAGTGCCAAAGAATGTAACGATATCGACAATGGTCGGCGAGTAGTAGCCCCAGGAGCTAGGGAGGAAGTCATTGGCCAACGAGGTGACGGTAATGACAAAACGCTCGAACCACATGCCGACATTAATCAGAATCGACATGACCCAGACCATGGCCCAGTTCTCGCGGACTTTCTTAAACCAGAAGAGCTGCGGGGTGAACACGTTACAACTGAACATCATGATGTAGGCCCACCAGTATTGACCAAAGGCGCGATTGATAAAGGCAAAGCTCTCATAGGGGTTCGCGCCATACCAAGCGATGAAGAACTCCATGACGTAGGCGTAGCCCACGATGGAACCTGTGCCCAAGCAAATTTTGCACATATTATCGATGTGCCGCTGGGTAATCAAGTCGTGAAGCCCAAAGATAGCACGGAGCGGCAGCATGAGTGTAAGCACCATCCCGAAACCGGAGAAGATTGCCCCCGCCACGAAATAGGGTGGAAAGATCGTGGTGTGCCAGCCAGGTAAGACGGAAACTGCGAAGTCGAACGAAACGATGGTATGCACCGAAAGCACGAGCGGCGTGGCGAGACCGGCCAGGACGAGGTAAGCCATCTCGTAGTTGCGCCAATGGTTACCCGCATTGCGCCAGCCCATGGCGAAGATGCCGTAAAAATACTTACGGAAGATGTCGAAACCCTGAGCGAATTTTTTCTTAAACTCCGTCGCGCCCTCATAGGCCCCGGCCTTGAGACGCTGGACGGCGCGGTCGCGTAGGATGCCGAGATCGGGAATCATGCCCATATACCAGAAGAGCACAGAGACGGTGCCGTAAGTGGACACCGCAAAAACGTCCCACACCAGCGGCGAACGGAACTGCGGCCAAATAGCATTGGCATTGGGAAGGGGGAAGAGCCACCAGGCAAACCAGACACGGCCGACGTGAAAGAGCGGGAAGATACCGGCACAGACCACCGCGAAGATGGTCATGGCCTCGGCTGCCCGGTTGATCGAAGTGCGCCAGCCCTGCTTGAGCAGGCAAAGCACGGCAGAGATCAGCGTGCCAGCATGACCAATACCAATCCAGAAAACGAAGTTAACAATCGCCCAGCCCCAGTTAATGGGATTGGCCAGGCCCCAGACCCCCACACCAGTGCTGACGAGCCAAAGCAGGCCCATACCGGTGAAGGATGCTGTAGCCAGCGCAACTGCCATGCAGACCCACCACCAAGTCGGGGTGCCTGCTTCGACAATGCCGCAGATTTTATTGGTGACCCAGTTGAAGTCACGGTTGTTGGTAACTAGGGGCTGCTCGTGAAGCTCCGCCGGGTCCACCCTGTCAAGCAAGGCGGCCTGTGCCGGATCCATCTCCTGTGATATCGTAGCCATTTGTGTCAATAAGGGTGGGTTCTAAATTAGTGGGTCGTTTCGACTTCCCCGTGTTGATCGCCATGCGAGTTCGAATCGTAGGCGTCGGTGTCCTCTGCTTTGGCCCCGCTGCCGTAGCGGTCTTTATAGGCGGTATAGGCGTAGGGCTTCTTGTAAGTATCCGGCATATTCGGATTCGGATTGCGCAGACGCGCCAGATAGGTGGTGCGTGGGCGGGTATTAAGATAGCCTAGCACGGAGTAGTTGCGGCCGCTGGCCTTGGCCTTGGAGACCTCCGTATCCGGGTCGGAAATATCGCCGAAGGTGATGGCATCGGTCGGGCAAACTTGCTGGCAGGCCGTCTTGATCTTGCCGTCTGGCACATGAATATCGCCCGAAGCACCGGCCTTCGACTTTTGATCAATCTTGGCCGCCTCGATACGCTGGGTGCAATAGGTGCACTTCTCCATCACACCGCGCATGCGAACCGTAACGTTCGGGTTGGCGCGCATCTTTTCGAGTTCCGGCTCTTCGACTTTACCGAAGGGGCCCTTGTAATAATCGCCGATCTTGCGCTTGTTCCAGTCGAAGAAGTTAAAACGGCGCACTTTATAAGGGCAGTTATTGGCACAGTAACGGGTGCCGATACAGCGGTTGTAAGCCATCACATTGAGACCTTGACGGTCGTGGACGGTGGCATTGACCGGGCAAACACTCTCACAGGGCGCGTTTTCGCAGTGCTGGCAGAGCATGCCCATAAAGGAAACCTGCACGTCTTCGGGGATCTCGTCGGACTTATGGTCGGCTGCCGAGAAGTAGCGGTCGAGGCGCATCCAGTGCATTTCACGACCACGCAGGACCTGATCCTTACCGACAATGGGAATATTGTTTTCCGACTGACAGGCGATCACGCAGGCAGTGCAACCGGTGCAGCTGTTGAGGTCGATGGCCATGCCCCACTGCTGGGTCTTCGGAAACTGATCTTCCTTACCCTTCCAGATATTGACATTGGGTGGGGGGCCGGAAAATTCAGGATGCTCGTAAGCAGAGCCGCCGCGAAACTGTTTCACCGACTTTTCCTGCAGGGTCTTGGAATCGTCCTTCCCGTAGTTGGCCGGCGCGTGCGATTCGACCCCCATCTCGTTGGCAAAATTCGGATGCTCTTTGTAATATTTCGCGGTGCCTTCGCGGACGATGGCGCGGCCTTCCATCGACCAGTGCTCCTGCGTATTGGCGAGGCGGTAAGTTTCTTGGGTCAGCTTGAGTGCGGCACCGAGTGCGCAGCCCATTCCGGAAGAAGTGCGAAGTTGATAAGCATTAAAGCCGACTCCCTTGCCGACCCGGCCCACTTCCGTGCGGCCCATGCCGAGCGGAAGGATAACGGTGTAATTTGCTATCCCCGGCACGACGTGGATCGGCGCTTTGATGGTGCGACCGTCAAGCGTGAGCTCAACGAGCACGGCCTCTTCCTTGCCACGGTTGAACTGGGCTTTATTTTTTTGCAGCGTGCCCTTGGCCGACTCGAAGAAGCCGTCCTGTTTGTTCATCGGCACAGTGCCGGGGAAGATTTGGATGCCCTGAGCATCCTGCAACTCCTTGGCGAGGCGCGGACTGATAAGGATGGCATTGTCCCAGGTGAGCTTGGTTATGCCGTCCGGCACTTCCATGAGCCAACCGTTATTAGCGTAGCGTCCGTCGTAAGCGTGGGAGCTCGTCTCGTAGCGCACTTCGATAGAGTCGGCGCTGAGTTTCCGGGCACTGAGCTCTTCCGCCACCAGCGCCGAAGCGGTCGCGCCACTACGAAGCGATAGTTCGTGCTTCTTGTAGGCAGAGTTCTCCAGGAGGCCATCGCTGAGAAACTTGTTATAGTCCACCCCACCCTCGGCAGCGAAAGTCGTTGTGGCGATAGCGTAGGGGTTAGTCTGCTCATTGCCTGCGATGCGGGCGAGCACTTCAAGTTCGTTAAATGTCGGGAAGAGCGGCTCGATCATCGGCTGCACCGGAACCAGCGTGCCGTCCTGAGTGCGGCCATCGCCCCAACTTTCCAGATAATGCGAGCGGGCAATCAAGACATCGGCTTCAGCCGACGTTTCGTTGTAACTGTAGCTCAGGTGAATGCACTCGTCCGCCTTGGCCATGAGGGCCTTGAAATCAAGATCCGCAGGGGCATCGTAAACCGGATTACCCCCAAGAATGACGAGGGTCTTCGCACCCTTTTCCAGGCGGGCAGCCGCAGCTTGGATTCCAGGTGCGGTAGTCGCCACTTCAACGTAATCCACCGGAGCATCGAGCACATCATTAATGGCCAGAACCAGAGCATGGACCGATTCGGGCAGATGCGGTCCGGCGACGAGCAAGGACTTGCCCTGGTGCTCCTTCAGGTCCGCGGCGCACTCGGCGACCCAGGCGGCATCCAGTTCCAGAGAATTTGCAGCTCCCTCGACGGCGACTGGCAACGACACTCCCAGTGCCAGCGCCAATTTGGCCACAAAGGCACCCATCTGACTGGTGGAAAGACGGAGGCGGTGGTCCGCCATCGCACCGGTGAGACTCATCCCGCTCTCGACCGTGTAGAGACGGCTCATCTTAGACGCTTCCTTTGCGTCTTTGACTTTACGGTTTTTGCTAAATCCTTTGGAGGCGGCTATATCGCCGTCTTTACCGAGAAAGTCGGCATCGATGGATAGAATACGCTTCGCACTTTCAAACTTCGGGAGGCTGCGAAGGGTTTTGCCAGTGGCCTTTGAGGCGACCCGCTCGGAGGCGGAGACGTCGATCGGAGTATATTCCAACCAGGTGGCGGCCGGGAACTTTGCCTGAATAGCTTTTACCAGTCTGGCGCGGCTCGGCGAAGTGCTGGGCTCAGCCAGGAAAACTAGACCTTTGCCGCCATCGGCGCTATGAGCCTGGCTCAGCGCAGACAGTCGGTCGCGCACGGCGGTGTCAGAAGTAGTGGCTCCGGAGGTGCGGCTATTGGTGGCACGATCCGGATCGTAAAGTTCGAGGATGCTGGCCTGCGTGTAAACATCGGTGGCACCACCATAGGGCTTGTAGCTTGGGTTGCCTTCGATCTTGGTCGGGCGGCCCTGATGCGTCTCTATGATGATCGGCATGTTCCCGCGAAGACCGGGCATGGAAGAACTGAAATAGACGGGCACACCGGGAATCACATTCTCAGGCTGCTTGGCATAGGGCAGGATCGTCTGCTCGGGGCGTCGGCAGCCCGCCATGCCGAGACCGGCGAGGCCAAATGAGGCCGCCATGATCTTCATGAAATGACGGCGGTTCACGCCTTCCATTTCAGAAGCTCCAGCGGGGAATTCACGCTCAACCCAATCGCGGAAGGCCGGTGTCTCCGCGAGATCGTCAAGGCTCTTCCAGTAGCGCGGTCCAGAAAGTTCGGATTCGTTCATCTTTGTCAAAGTCAGTTTAGCGGTGGCAGCCGGAGCAGCTCTGGGGCGGGTTGATCTTCCAGTCGTGCACAAAGCTGTGCAGTTCTTCGAGCGACTCCGGATCGGTCGGGCGCTCCCAGTCGAGATTATAAACCTCTTCGACCGGACGAATGTATTGTTCCGGATTACGGTGACATTCCAGACAGAAGGCCATAGAGAGGGGCTTGGCATGGTGCACGACTTCCATATTCTGGATCTCGCCGTGACACTCAATACAGCTAATGCCGCGATTCACATGGACGGCATGGTTAAAATAAACGTAATCCGGCGTTTTATGAATACGAACCCAGGGGACCGGTTCACCCGATTCGTAACTATCGCGAATGGCAGCCAGCTGCGGATCGTCCTTAAGCACCATGCTGTGGCAGCTCATGCAGACATTCGAGCCCGGCACGTTGGAATGTTCGGACCGGTCGACGAAGGTATGGCAGTAGCGGCAGTCAATTTCCAACTGGCCGACGTGTGTGGCGTGGCTGAAAGCTACCGGCTGCGTGGGTGCGTAACCGACGCGGGTATATTTCGGCGTGAAATAATAGGTCACTCCAAGGACAACTGCGGTCTTCACAAGGATGATCCCGATGATAATTTTGATAGGGAGGGTGTTGACCCACTTTGGAAATACGTTTGCCATGGCTACTTGTGAAATTCGATGCAATGCGCTGCAGGACAACTACTAAATCTTGCGATGGACCGTCCCCTGAGCAGGCCGAATTCGATCAAAAGGATTGGTCGATGATTCCGATTTTACAGAGCTTCCCGCATTCCGCGAAGCTGGCCTTGTCGCGGCTGAGAGCGTAAATACCCCTGCGAGCGCCAAGCCGGTTTTTCGCATAAAGCCTTTTCGTGTAGTAGTTTTTTTGTGATCCATCAGTTTGTCAAACAGTGCAACAAAATGCGGGCTTATAGTCATGGCAACCGTTTTTTGCCTCTAAGTTAAAAAGTTATCCTGATTATAAGCAGAAATACTAAAATTAGGTTGAAGCACGCAGAGCCCGCAGGGTAACGAATGCACTGGAAACCAACATGATAAGTGCCGCTGCGACGGGGTGCAATAAGCCGCCTGCTGCCAAAGCCATCCCCAGCACATTGTAAGCTGCCGCGTAGATCAAATTCCCCCTCAGCCTGGAGTGAATCCCCCGCGAAAGACGAATCGCGTCGGGCAGCGCCTCAATCCCGTCGTCGTAGAAGTGCCCCATCGCCGCTGATTGCGCCAGGCCCGTGCCGCTCCCCATCGAAATGGAACTAGTCGCTAGCGACATAGCAGCAGCGTCGTTAATCCCATCACCGATCAAACAGGGCATCTCGCCTGACTCGACGGCCTGCTGAATGATGGCTGCTTTATCCTCCGAGGAAAGCCCCGCACGAACCGGCACGGCTGCCGGCATTTCCAGTTCGGGATTGGGGTCACCCGTCAAAACAACAGCGTTAATCCCCAAAATCTCAAGCTGCGCCCAAAGCGAAGGGAGCCCCTCCCTGGCACGCTCCAATAGCACGACCACCGCGACGACCCGACCGTTGATCGATACATAAACCCGCTTGCCGACCTGCATGAGCAATTCGCGGTCCAGCTCATGGCATCGACGCTCATCAACCTCCACTTCCGGCCCGCCAATGCGTAGGAGCACCTTGGACCCCGCGAGTTCCGCTTCGGCCTCGACTCCCGAACCGGGAATCAAACGAATATTCTCAATCACAGGCGACTGGTCGATGCCCCTGGGCAACAACTGTGAAAGTGCCTTGGCCACCGGATGCTTCAGTCGGGCTTCGACACTGGCCACCGCGGCCAATAATTCATCACGTCGGCCCTCCCAGTCAGGGCCGACCAGGACCTCGCCCACGTGCATCTCTGATTCACTCAATGTCCCGGTCTTATCAAAGTAAACACTCCGCGCTTGAGCCAGCCCATCGACCAGTGCCCCATCACGGCTGACGAGCCCCATCCGGGCCATCCGATACAATCCGTTCCAGATCGCCACCGGCGTGGCCAGTCCCAACGCGCAGGGACAGGCCACCAGCAGAACCGCCATACTATTAAAGACCACGTCCTGCCACGACCCCATAAAGCCCCAATAAAGCGCCGTCGAAATCGCGACTGCCGCGACCACCGGCAAAAAATATTGCACCAGCTTATTCGCCTGTGCCTGCAGTTGTGACGGCTTCCCGGAAAACGATTCCACCGTATCGAGAATCTGGTCGAGCTCACGCTCCCCCGCGACAGCCACCACCTCCACCTCAAAACTACCATCCTCCGAAAAGGTTCCCGCGCGCACACGGTCCCCTGCCCGACGCACGACCGGCAGGGGCTCACCCGTCAAAGAAGTTTCCCGCACAAAGCCCACCCCGGAACGCACAACACCATCGAGCGTAAAAGCTGCCCCCGGATCGACCCGCACCAGTTCTCCCAGTTGCACCTCCGAGACCGGCACCGCCATGGCCTGCCCCGAGCAGTCGACCCGCATCGCCTGATCAAAGGCCTCACGCAGTTGACTACTCTCCGCCCGCAGCTTCGCCTGCGAGCGCTCCCCCAGCATTCGCCCGAAGGTGTAGATCGCGATCACAATCGAGACGATCTCGTAGAACACAGACCCCTCCCCCGTCAAGGAACCGACCACCGACCCGACAAACGCCCCCGCCAGGCTAAGCGTGAACAAGCCCTCGATTGAGAGTTGCCGCGAGCGCAACATCCCCCAGGTCGAAGCGAAAAGCGGCCCGCCAAGAAAGCCCATCACCACGAGCGCCGAGAAAATCAAAATTCCGTGCAGCACCCAATAAGTCGTTGTGCCGTAATCCGGCGGAGTCATATTCAGCGCCAGAGAAAAGACCATCCCCTGCCCCGCAAAGACCCCCGCCACCGCGATGCGCAACCACGACTTCGACAACTTCAGGTCAAGATCATCACAGTCCTCATCCACCCGGCAGACCACCGGACTTTTTTTGGGTTTTGGATCGTTGACTGACATCGGACGGCTCAAATTATGGATGGCCCCTCGCAGGCTGAACGAAAGGTCTTCGGCAGCAGGAGCGCGTTCTAAATGGACCCGCCTTTAAACCCGAGGCAAGGATGAAGCGTGGAGATCACTACTCCAACTGGCAGAAGTCTCCCTTTCGCGCGATATCGCGACATGTGGCCTCGTGATTGCCGAGGTTGGGCGCGGCATTCGACACCCGAATACACTTCAGCGCTACATCGAATCATGGGAAGTCATGGGCTACGTGGAATCGACTCAAAGGTTATGGCAGGACACACTCGAACTCGCATGGCAACTCGACCGCCAAGGCCGCGTTCTTCCTATTCAGGACATACATATCGCCGCCTGCGCCCTCTCGATCAATGCCGTTGTCCTCACCCACGACTCGCATTTTCAGGAAATCCCAGGGCTCGATGCGACGGATCGTATTCTTTGAGGCAGAATGAAACCTCAGAGATCGAAGTTCGTCGGCATCAGCACCACGTCGCGAATCGTCATGTGGCGGGGACGTGTGAGCATAAAGAGGATGACCTGACCAATTTCTTCGGCTTCGATCAAGCTACCGGCGTCCTTGGCTTCCTGTAGTTTTTCGGGCGACCAATCCTTGAGCAGACCGGTGATCACTGGCCCCGGGGAGACGCCACCGATCCGAATGCCGTGCTTGAAAACCTGACGCCTCGTGGTCTGGATAAAGCAGTCGATAGCCCACTTGGACGAGGCATAGACGGGCTCCCATGGTGTCGGGTAGTGGGCGGCCAGCGAGCTGGTGACGATGATGTCGCCGGTGCCACGCTCGATCATGTGAGGCAGCACGTCGTGGACATTTTTCATCACCACGTTGATATTTAGATTGAGCATGCGATCGATGGCATCGTTATCTGCATCGATCAGGTCGCCACCGATATAGCTTCCGGCATTGGCATGGAAAATATCTAAGTGCCCCAAGAGTTCCAACAGCTTCGGCATGAGCGTTTTGCACTCCTCGGTGTCGAGCAAATCAAAGACGAGCGGAATGGCATTCTCATGACGCGCACAAATCTCTTCGAGGGCCTTTTCGTCCCGATCAACAAAGACGACGGTCGCGCCCTCTGCCAGCATCGCTTCAGCGCTGGCGAGTCCGATTCCTGAAGCCGATCCGGTTACGGCGGCGGTTTTTCCTTCGAGTTGGTTAGCCATATTTTTCTATTGGATTCTTGGTTGATTTCTACCCGCATCCCGCCCATTGGATTCTGCTTTTGCAAGTTAAAATGTCTCTCTCTGTGCTGCGCTCATTATCTCAACTCACGCTGGATGCGACGGCCGATGCCTTATAACTTAAAAATTTGATTAAGCCATGGCTTTACATTCGGAAGGAGTGCTGTATCAAAATGCATTTTCTGTTTCTTCCCCTATGCGCTTCACCCCAATTGCGGCAATAGGGACAGGCCTGTCTTAACAATTACCTCAACCTATGAACATACTGGAAATTTCTCTATTTATAACTGCCGTTGTCGGCGTGATTGCGCTCGGCATTTGGAAGAGCCGGGATGACGATACCAAGGGCGAAAAAGACGCCTCCGATTATTTCCTCGCCGGGCGGGGACTCACTTGGTGGCTGATCGGCTTTTCGCTAATTGCGGCGAATATCTCGACCGAACAGTTCGTGGGCATGACCGGCGGCGCGGCTGACCGTCAGGGTCTGGCCATTGCTTCCTGGGAATGGTGCGCGTCCATCACCCTGGTCATCGTAGCCTTCTGGTTTTTGCCCAAGTTCCTGAAGGCGGGCATCTATACGATTCCCGAGTTTCTCGAATACCGCTTCGATTCAGTCGCCCGGCTGTCGATGTCGATCCCGGCAATTTTGACCCTCGTCTTCGTCAATACTTCGACTGTTATTTTCTCAGGGGCCAAATTCGTCTCCGAGTATTACGCGGACGTTCCGGTGCTTGGTAACTTGACCGCCATGTGCTGGGCGATCGCGCTTCTGGCGGCGATCTACGTCTTTATCGGGGGCTTGAAAGCCTGTGCCTGGACGGACCTGATCTGGGGCGGATCGCTCATCCTCGGCGGTGCAATTGTGATGTTCCTAGCCTTCCAGCACCTGGGTGAAAAGTCTGCCGACGAATTGATTCTGACTAAGGTGGCCAACTCAGAGGCAACGGTTCAGGACCTCGAACAGGCAGGTCCGGTAGAGCGTTTCATATTACTCAACGACGGGGTCGACGGCGAAGCGAAAGCGGTGGTCGGTGCCAACGGTGCCGGTGGCAAGTTGCACATGGTGCGTCCGGCCGACGATCCGGATATGCCTTGGACCGCGCTGATGATCGGGATATGGATCCCCAACTTTTTTTACTGGGGCTTGAATCAATTTATCGTGCAGCGGACGCTGGGCGCGAAGTCGCTGGCGGAGGGGCAACGGGGCATCGTCTTTGCGGCCTTCCTCAAGCTGTGTATTCCTTTTGTCGTCGTGATTCCGGGGATCCTGGCTTTTAATCTGTTTTCGAACGACCTCCGTTCCAACGCGGCCAATATTAATGAGTCGGTGGTTGCCGAAGCACCGGCGGGCGCGCTGTTTAAAGTGGAAGAGGATTTTGTAGCCCTGGACCGTGCGGAAGCGGTCGGGGTCTATCAGCGAAATCTAGCGGCGGCGGGCATGTCTCCGATCGTGCTGTCGGCCGAGATGAGTGCCCTGGAATTCTCCAAAAAGATCAATGCCGTGGTGGACGAAGCACGCGCCAAGAATCCTGAAGCAGCGGTGGCTGGCACCTTGAAGGGCTACGACTACGATGCGGCCTTCCCCGTCCTGGTTCGTAATCTGATCAAGCCGATGCCATGGATCTCATGGTTCGTCCTCGCGGCGCTGTGCGGCGCGGTTATCAGCTCGCTCGCCTCGATGCTGAACTCGGCGTCGACCCTCGCGACGATGGATTTGTATGCGAAATTCTCCAAACAAAAGGATCAGGCCAAGCTGGTCAAGGTGGGCCGCGCCCTGGTGGTCGTATTCGTTTTAATGGCCGCTTCATTTGCGCCCCAGCTCAATGCCTTCCGAAGTATCTTCGCCTACATTCAGGAGTTCCAGGGCTTCATCTCGCCCGGGATTCTGGCGGTCTTCATCTTCGGCTTCTTCTCGCCCAAGACCCCCCGCTACTTCGGCGTGGTCGGCATCGTCACCAGTGTGGCGATTTACGGAGGCCTGCTGCTGTTTGCCTCGGATATCGCCTTCCTCAACCGGATGGCGATCACGTTCGGCGTAGTCATCGCCACAGGCCTCTCCCTGACGATCCTCAAGCCCATGGCCGAACCGGTGGTGATGCCGATCAACGATGTCATCGATCTGACCGAGTCCCGCTTCGCCAAGTTTGCGGGCATCGGCGTCGTCATTGCAACGATCGCGCTCTATATCGTCTTCTGGTAGGAACACTTTCTCTATTCCCAGGAGGCGGCGCGAAACGCACCGCCTCCTGGGAATTCAGGGCGTCTCGCCCTGAAGAGATCTGGTGGGCCCAGCAATTGCTATCGGTAGCCGACCGGGTCGATATAAAGGAGGGACGCTGACTCCGTTTTTTTTTTGCCCTGTTTGTGAAATGCGTCACCTGACTACAAGACGTCGCCCCGAAACAGAGTTTCGAGGCGACGTCTTGTGCCCCCGGGGACTGCCTCACCGATCAGACTCCGGCGGCCCGAAGCGACTTCTCAATCAGCTTTTTCGAGGCCATCACGCCGGGAATCGGCTCGAGCTCTTTACCCTCCCACTCGATGGCGAGGATGCCCTTATAATCTGAGTCAACGATCATCTTCACCAGTCGCGCATAATCGAAATCAGGTTGGTTGCCTGCCGCATCAAAACTATGCATCTTGCAGGAGATGACCGAACTGTAAGGCAGCATGGCTTGTGTTCCTGCATAGAGATCGCCACGGAGCTTCCCGAAATCTGGCATGAGCCGACAATTCGGGTGGTTTAGTCCGCCGCAGACCTTGGCCAGAAATTCGCCCTGCTGAGTCAATTTCGATGCGCCGGGTTCAATCACAAGCGTCACGCCGTGTTGAGCCGCAACATCAGAAAGGGGCTTCAAAGCTTCCACTGCACCTTGGGCGGCGACAGCTTCTTCCTTATTGGGGACCCAGACGAATACCCGGAGGTAGCGGGCACCGAGAGCCTTTGTGCGCTTGATCGCCTGCACGATATTCTTGTTACCTTCGAGATTGCTGGCAGCACCGTTGACCGCTCCGGTCATAAGCAAAAACAAGTCCGTGCCAGCGCCATCCGCACGGCTGCGGATTTTTTCCAGATAAGCCATATCATCCAGCTTCTCCTTCGGCAAACCACCTTCCCAGTAGTCGATAGCATGAATCCCAAAGTTATCGACGGAAAACTGCGGGTAATCCAGAGGATCTAGGCTGCCCGATTTGAACATTTCCCGGAGGGAATATTGCGACAAGCCCATGGTGAAGCGCTTATCTCTGGATCCAGCCAGCGCCTTACAGGACACGGAGGGAAGCAAGAATGCGGCTCCAATGGCAGAGGTTCCGGCATAGGAGAGAAAACGGCGGCGTGTGAGTTGATCGTTCATAGTCTTTTATATGTTTATTTTACGGGAAGTTGGTTCCAAGAGTTTACTGTTTCTGGCTTAGTGCAGCCAGGCATAGAGAATGATCATAATGACGACGAGTATGCCTGACATGACGCGGGGGTCGGTGACCGTGCCCACGAGTGGGCCGCGAAAGGCATCCAATGGACGGTTCCAGCAGAGCCCCTCCGTTTGGCTCGCAGCGGGCGCGGGCGTCAGAAGACTGACCGTAACGTAAATCACGCTCGAAAGCAGGAAGAGATACCAGCCCACCTGCATGAAGGGGATGCCCAGTTCCTGAGCGATCCACTGCTTCTCCCCGACCAGCGGGATATCGATACAGAGGTAAATCATGCCAACCACTACATTGAAAAGTAGTGCGGCCATCGCGCCTTGGCGGTTACCGCGCTTCCAGAAGACCCCGAAGAGAAAGATCGTGGTAATGCCGGGCGCAAAGGCCATCGGGATCTTGTTGATGGCCTCAAAGATACTGCCGAACTTACTGCCTTGGGTGGACCATAGCATAGCCAGCACAATCACCACGGCGGATGTGATGCGGCCCACCTTGACCAGTTGATGATCGGGGGCCTCCGGGCGAATTCGCTTGAAAATATCTTCCGCAGTCAGAGTCGCCACCGAGTTGAGCGCCGCTGCAATCGTGCTCATCAATGCGGCAAGCAAGCCGGCAGCCATTAAGCCGCGCACGCCTACCGGCAGCAACTCAGTCATCATGACCATCAGAGTCGAGTCGTTGTCATCGCCGATCTTCTCTTTAAAGAGAACATAGCCGATCACACCGGGCAGGACCATCAGAAAGACTGGAAGAATCTTGAGGAAGCCGGCAAAAATTGCGCCGTCACGCCCGTCCTTCTCGGTCTTGGCCGAAAGGATCTTCTGGACAATAGTTTGATCGGTGCACCAATACCAAATCCCCAGAACCGGATAACCGAACAGGATGGAATACCAGGAATACTCACGTAAGCCGAGCCTGCCCGTGGCTTCGGGGTCGCCGATCGGCTGGATCATGCTGAGTTGGCCGGGTTTGGCCGCTTCCTTGAAATCAGCCCAATTGGTGATCCCCGCATCGCCAAGAGCTTGCAAGCCAAAGAAAGTCAGCAGCGCAGCACCTAAAAGAAGGATTACGGCCTGCACCGTATCGGTATACATCACGCCTTTCAGCCCTCCGAGAATCGTGTAGACCGATGTAGCCAGAGAGATGCCAATGATGGAAATGACAAAGTTGATCCCGAAGAAGGCTTCCAACACCTTCGCTCCCGCATACATACTTATGCCGATGTGCACAAGCAGCGCAGACATGATAAAGATCGCCGCGAGGAAGGTTCTCGCGCCGGGGCTGTAGCGCTTCTCCACATACTGGGGCAGAGTCGTGATCTTGCTTCGGAAATAAAACGGCGCAAAAACCATCCCGAGAAGAATCAGCGTAAAGGATGCCATCCACTCAAAATTACCAATCACCATGCCGTGCTGGTAGCCCGAGGAGGCCAAGCCAACCAGGTGGATCGAGGATATATTAGCACAGAACAAGCCCGCGCCGATAACCGGCCAGCGCAAGGTGCGTCCTCCAAGGAAGAAGTCCTCGGAGGAGGTGTTTTTCTTAAAACCGGCGAGGATGCCGACGGTAATAATGCCGACAAGATAAACGGCAATAATGATGGTATCGATTGGTGAGATACTCATAATTCAGGGGTATTGATTTTCATGGGGTTGTTTGGACCAAAAGCGAAGGCTTTCGGCTACAGGCAAGAATTGAAATGTTTGGACCAAAAGCGAAGGCTTTCGGCTACGGGCAAGAATTGAAATGTTTAGACCAAAAGCGAAGGCTTTCGGCTACGGCAAAAATTGAAATGTTTAGACCAAAAGCGAAGGCTTTCGGCTACAGGCAAAAATCGAAATGTTTGGACCAAAAGCGAAGGCTTTCGGCTACGGGCAAGAATTGAAATGTTTGGACCAAAAGCGAAGGCTTTCGGCTACGGCAAAAATTGAAATGTGAAAAAAAATCATTTGCATCACTGCGTTCATCCGGATGGGTAAGACTTATTTTTCCGGTGGCACTTCCAGCTTCCAGCGATCCCCTGCTCCGGAAACCAGCATGATGTTGGCCCA
>Ga0306899_1000284_pt1 | contig 28843 bp, 22 predicted proteins | sample AntRauMFilla3764_FD_190407 | JGI IMG/M metagenome (GOLD analysis project Ga0306899, IMG submission 190407) | Saline lake microbial communities from Rauer Islands, Antarctica - Metagenome Filla 3 #764 (v2) (version 2) | ecosystem: Environmental > Aquatic > Non-marine Saline and Alkaline > Saline ... | reverse complement strand
ACGTGGTGTGGGGATTTGCTGCATATTTTGTCCTTTGGCATAGTATTCCTTCACTAAAGGATCAAGTGAACTCACTTTACGGTAAATTTCATTTTAAAAATTTCATGAAATACTTTAAAAAAGCATTTCCATACTGGCTTGCTTCAATTTTAGGTATGGTAGTAGTAGTTTGGTTATTTAAAGACACCAAAAATTTTCTGTCCTTGCTTTTCGCTTTCATTGCCGCAATTACTTTTCCTCATGTATTTATTATGAGAAAATTATTTGATCGCCATTAGTCGTCTTGGATTCTCATTCTAAAAGTTTTACTGACTTCATCAAAGACAATGAAATCAGCTGGGAATAAAGTTTTAAAAGCACCCTTTTGAATTAATTCTGAAGGAGTTCCAAAATCAACTTTTCCTTCATCGATTAGTATGATTTTATCACAAAGCTGAAGCGCCAAATTGATTTCGTGAGATGCAAAAAGAATGCTTTTTTGAGAGGTTTTCACTATGGTCTTAAGCAGTTGTAGGACATAGGCTTTATGAAACATATCGAGATGTGTGGTGGGTTCATCCATTAATATTAATGGTGTATCCTGAGCCAAAGCTCTCGCGATCAAGACTTTTTGAAATTGACCGTCACTTAAGGAATCGCACAATTTATCTTTCTTCTGAATTAAATCCACCTGACTTAATGCTTTATTGACTTTTTCAACATCTATTTCGCTCAACTGTCCCATCCAATTGGTGTAAGGATGTCTTCCTAAAGCAACCAGCTCCATAACAGTCAGTTGTCTTGATACTGGTTCATTGGTTAAAACGAGACTTAGATATGAGCCTAAATTTTTATCATGAAGCCCTGATAATAACTGATTATCAATTTTTACTTCTCCAGACAAGGCGGGAATTTGACCCGAAAGCGTCTTAAGCAAAGTCGACTTACCGGAACCGTTTATACCTATTAAAGCTACAAGCTCTCCTGTTTTGATTTCAAAATTAATCGCTTCAGCAACAGAAATTACGCTTCTTTTTTCTTTGTAACCAAGGTTTAAAGAAGAAGCTGAAAGCAAAATTTTACTTTGATTAAATTCAGAAGACATATTAAAAATTCAGTTTTCGTTTTCTTAGTAACAGCCATATGACCACAGGAGCTCCGAATATGGAAGTGACAGCGTTTATTGGTAATGTACTCTCAGTTCCTGGTAGTTGAGCAATAATATCACACAGTAGCATCAATATTGCTCCCCCAAAAATGATACTTGGTAATAAAACTCTATGATCATTGGTGGGAACGAGTTGTCTTACCAAATGCGGTACGGCCAAGCCAACAAAGGCTATTGGCCCAGCAAATGCAGTAGCACTTCCAGCTAAAATAGAGGTTGAAACTATAATTAAAATCCTGTTTTTTTTCAATTGAACTCCCATGCTTTTGGCGTAATTCTCACCGAGCAATAAAGCATTGAGATTTTTGAGACAAAAGACAGCAAAGCTTAATCCGATAAACCAACAAAGGGATAAAATTCCAACTTCCTTCCAGGATAAATTACCTAAACTTCCAAAAGACCAGAATATATAAAGTTGAAGTTCATTGGAGCTGCTGAAATATGCCAAAACACTCACTATTGCGGAGGTAAGGCTTGCTACCATCAATCCTATAATAAGTAAAGTCATTGTGTCTTTTACTCTTTGTGCAGTGGAGAGCACAGCCAACATGACAAGTAGACTTCCGCCACTGGCCGATAGAATAATAGCCCATTTTGAATACAAAAACTCCCCTAAAAAACCTGATAATAAACTTGCGCCCATGATCAAAAAAGCCACGCCTAAGCTTGCACCACTACTCAATCCAAGTACATAAGGTCCAGCCAATGGATTTCTAAATAGAGTTTGCATCAAGAGACCGCTCACAGCGAGACCAGAACCAATTAGGATGGCGGTTATAGTTTTTGGGAGTCGATAATTTACAATGATATATTCCCAGGTTGAGTTCTCGATCGATAAACCAAACAAGCTTTTAAAGATATCCTCAAAAGGAATTGATACCGACCCTAAAGATAGACTCATAACGACCCCGACGAGCAACACGATAAATAAAAGGAAATGGTTTATAAAGGATTTACTCAACACTCAAGGGCTTAAAAAAAGTGAATTCTTCATTTTCTAAAAGTTCCGGATGGAAAATTTTCACTAAATCCTTTAGGATTAAATCTGGTCGGTTTGGGCCTAATTCATAAAATAAAACACCACCAGTCTCTCCAGTTATTCTGGCCATCGTATATATATTCTTTTCTTGAAAAGCCTCAAATTCCTGATAGTGAATATTGCTTTCTAAAAGCTGAGGGTAGGAAGTAAACTGACCTGGAGATATCCAGAATTCTGCATTTTGAGCATCTTGCAAAACGGTTTCAAAAGAGTAAGCAGCACTTCCTTTCCCTTCGGTATTTTTGTAGATATAATTTGCATTAGCATCTTTAAAGAATTGTGCCTGCCAGCTTGTGCCATAAGGCAGATACCAGCGATCTTGGTGCATAGCACCAGAAATAACCGTAGGTTGGTCTGAGATTTTAGAAGCTATTTTTTTTACTGAATTGTAAGTGGATTCTACCTGATTAAAAGATTGAATTGAAGCCTCCAACTCACCTAAAAAGACACCAAAAAATTTGATCCACTCAGCTTTGCCTAAAGCATCATTTTCCAGCCAATCTCCATTGTAAACAACAGGTATTCCTGAATTTTGTATCTGATTCAAAGTTTTATTTTGCCCTTCGACAGCAAAACTGAATACCACATCAGGTTGGACCGAAAGTAGAATTTCAGTATTAAGGGATTCATTTTTCCCCAACTCTTTTATATTCCCATCATTAATCATTACTCTGGCTTCTTTTGAAGAGATATAGTCGAGATTTGGAAAACCGACTAATTGATCTAATTTGTCTAAAGTTATCAATGAAGGAATGTGAGTTGTAGAGGTAGTCACTAGACTTTTTATGGGTAATTGGATCAAAACATCGTAAGTAATGTTGTCAGGAATTTCACCATTTTCATTAATCAATAGGTATACCATATCCTTTTTGGCATTTTGCCAAGGGGAGTGAACCGTTACCCTAGTAAATTCAGGATACTCGTGGATTTCAAATCCATTGGCATATTTTATTTCAACTTCAGTGTAGTTTTGATTGTCATGAGATGATTCATCTACTTTTTTACACGCAAAAAAACATGAAATGATAATAAAAACTAGTAATGGTTTCATTTGATTTAATGTTTTGACAAAAGTATGATTATTTATTCTGAATCTAATCCGTCAAAATTTTAAGCATTTAAAAATTCCAGCTACAAAATGAAGGTTTTCTTTAAGAAATGTATACTTTTGCATTGCATTTTGGTTCTCAAAGGTTATTTTAACTTTTGACGATTAAAAGGGAATTCCGTTAAAATCGGAAGCTGTTCCCGCAACTGTAAGCTTAGTACACAATAGGTGTACGCTTTATTCCTCAACTTCGTAACCACTGTTCTTCGGAATGGGAAGGTTGAATAAAGACGCAAGCCAGGAGACCTGCCTCGATGCTTAATTTAAAACGAAGACTTTCGGGATAAAAGTCTAGTGGTGTATGAAGTACTCAATAATTTATAGTGTCTTGGCGTGTTTAATAACAACGCTATGTTACTCACAGTTGGATTCCATCCAGAAATTGGATGAAGTATTTGTAGTTGACCGTCAAATCAAAAGGTTTTCTACAGGACAAGTCTTGCAATCCATTTCCAGCCGAACTCTGCAGGAAACTAAAGGCTTGCTAACTGATGTTTTGCAGGAAAATACGCCTATTTTCTTTAAGCAAAACGGCTATGGTATGGTTTCGTCGCCTAGTTTTAGAGGGACAACTGCCCAACAAACTGCCGTGGTTTGGAATGGATTTAATATCAATTCACAGTTTAATGGACAAACAGATTTCAACACTCTACTTGTAGATGGGTTTGATGAACTCTCCGTAAGGCCAGGTGGAGGAAGTGTCATTTATGGAACTGGAGCCATAGGCGGAAGTATTCATCTTAAAAATGAATTGAGATTTACTGGTGAAACCCATGCCACTTTAAGCGCTAGAATAGGAAGTTTTTCCACTTATCAAAATCTTTTAAAAGCATCAACGTCTAATGAAAAGTGGAGTTTATCGCTGGCGCTTTCTCGATTTTCTTCTGAAAATAATTACGACTGGCCTGGAACTGATCGACAAAATATTAATGGGCAGTTTGAACATTATAACGCTAACCTCAGTTTGTCCCGAAAAATCAATCGAAACAACAGGATCTCTTACCACGGTATGTATTTTAATGGGGATCGCAATTTTTCGCTAGTATTTCCTACAGATCCACCTACCAATTATCTAAATGAAGATCATAGACATCTATTGGAATGGGAAAGTCAATTATCTGAGGTGACTTCAGTTTTGAAATTAGCCTTTTTTGATGAGTTTTTTCAATATACAGCAGATACTAGAACTCCAAGGCCAACAGGAGCTTCTGCTCAAACTATGCTGGCACGCTACAGCTTATTTTATACCTACAAAGATTTCGATTTTAATGTATTGAGTGAATATAATTATAGCAGTGCAAATGGAGATAATGTTTTATCAGAAAGCAGAAGCATAGCTAGTTTCGCTTTCTTAACTAAACACCATTGGAAAAAGTTGACTTCAGAAGTGAGTTTTAGACAAGAATATTCGGATGTTTATGAGAGTCCGTTTCTATTCAGTTCTGGCCTCAATTATGAAATTTCAAATCATGTGGCGGCAAAAGTAAACGTATCCAAAAACTTTAGAATACCCACTTTCAATGATTTATACTGGGAGGGTAGTGGGAGAACGGATTTGTTGCCAGAAACCTCCAATCAAGCAGAAGCTTCACTAATTTTTTCGGACACCAAAGAAAAATATCAGTTATCCTTTACGGGATATTACAATGACATTACCAATTTGATTCGTTGGATTCCAAATACAGAAAACATCTGGCAGCCTGAGAATGTTGATGAAGTCGAGACCTATGGATTGGAAGCGAATTTCAGAAGTCAGCTTCAGTATGGTGAGCATAAGTTGAGAATTAATTCCTTGTATGCGTATACCATTTCTGAGAACAAACAGACAGGCTTTCAACTGACGTATGTACCTAAGCACCAGTTTAAAAATAATCTAACTTACAAATTCGGTCGATTTTCAACTAAAGTTCAAAATTTATATAACGGCGAAGTTTTTACCAGAGCAAATAATAGTGAAGGTGATATTTTGGAAGATTATATGCTTTGGAACGCCAGCGTTTCTTACTTATTCCCTGAATTACTAGATTTAAAATTATCATTTCAAGTGAGGAACATAACAGATACACCTTATCAAACTGTAGAAAACAGACCCTTGCCGGGAAGGCATTTTTTTATACAAACACAACTTAATTTTTAAAATTTAGATTACATGAAACAGTATTCAAACTTATTTTTATTGCTTTTATCTATCCTCATCTTATCCTGTAATAGTGATGACGACAACAATGAACCTTTTATTCCGGATGGAGATTATTTTGATGGAACACTTATTTTAAATGAAGGAGGGTTCTCAGGGAGCTCTTCGGTTTCTTTTATTTCGAATGACCTCAGTGAAGTAGAAAATTCTATTTTCGAGAATACTAATGCCGATCAAAATGTTGGGTTATTTCCTCAATCTATATTTTTTGATGGTGATAGAGCTTTTATCATCTCCAATGGTTCAAATAAAATTAGTGTAGTCAATCGATTTACTTTTGAATTGTTAGAAACTATAGATAACGACTTAAATGTCCCACGGTATGGAACTGTTCTTAATGGGAAAGTTTATGTCACAAATCAGGCTGCTTTTGATTCAGATCAAGATGATTTTGTAGCAGTTATTGACCTTGAAACTCTGCAAGTAGAAGAAACGGTCTTAGTAGGAGCTGTAGCAAACCATATAGTAAATACAAATGGAAATGTTTATGTACAAAACCCTTCCCTCTTTGGTAGTGAAAATCCAGTTAATAGTATTTCTGTTTTTAATCCTTCAAGCAATAGCATTGACGACGTAATACAGGTAGGTGATGATTTAAATTCTTTAAAAGCTTTCAATAATAAAATTTATGCTCTAGATGATGATGGTGTGAAAATCATAAATACAGCAAATTTTAGTATTGAAACAAGAATTAATAAACCTGAAAATTTGATATCTCTCAATAATTTAAGGATTGAAAGCGGACAGATGTATTACACCTCTGGAACAGCAGTTTATTCTTCTTCTCTTTCTTCAACTGAATTATCATCAGAAGTCATTTTTGATTATGAAAGTGAATTTGCTAATGGAACACTTTATGGATTTGACATCCATGATGGTCAATTTTATTTGGCAGATGCTGGAGACTTTGCCTCTAACGGGACAGTATTTATTTATAGCTCTTCTGGAGATTTATTAGCCGACTTTTCAGTTGGTTTAAATCCTAACGGCTTTTATTTTCAGTAATTCCTTATCCTAGTTTTTATTCACAGCTTTATACAGGAATGTATAAAGCTGTTTTCATTTAGAATGTATTCTATTAACATAAAATTTGTAATTTCGAATTTGTTACCTCCAACTCTCAAACTTGCTAAAACGACTAAAAACGCTGTTACAACAATCCACTTTTTTGAAAGTAAGTTCTTTCAACAGTTTTTCAGTGGTTTTAAAGATGATTACTGGTTTAGGAGTATCAAAGCTTACAGCTATTTATTTAGGACCACAGGGACTTGCTCTGATAGGAAACTTAAGAAATGGTCTAGAATTATTTCATAAATTTTCAAGCGGTGGTTTAGCCAATGCAGTTGTGAAATATTCTGCAGAAAACAAATCCAACCCTAAAGCATTTTCTTCGTTCATGTCAACATTAATTTGGTTTGGATTAATTGCTTGTATAATAACTATGAGCATTATTTTTTTCTTTTCTGAATTTATTAATGAGTTCATTTTTGATTCAAGAGATTTTGTTTTCATTATTCGTGTTATGGCTCTTGTTTTGCCTTTACATGTAATGAATATTTATCTAATTTCATTTTTGAAAGGCTTTAGCGAGTTCAATAAAGTGATCAAAATTAATATTGCCTCTCATATCTTAAATCTTTTACTTTTTGGAATTTTAATTTTTATAATAGATTTAAAAGGAGCTTTATTGGCTGTAGTTTTGGTTCCTTCGGTAATGCTTCTTTTTACATTGTATCATACAAAAATTCACTTTGGAACACTTTCATCATTTTCTTTAAGTGAATTTTCATCTCCAATGCTTAAAAATTTAAGTCAATTTGCATTTATGTATTTAATTTCTGGTGTAAGTTTTCCTTTGGTATTCTTAGGGATTAGAAATTTTTTGATAAATAACATAGGAGAAGTAGGTGCTGGCTACTGGGAGTCTACAATACGAATTTCAAATTATTATTTATTATTTGTATTGTCATTATTGAACCTATATATATTGCCAAAATTGGCAGAAGCCCAAACTAAATTGCAGTTTAGAGAAATCATTTTATCTTTTTATAAACAGATATTGCCTTTTTTTATATTGGGATTGGTCTTGGTATATTTACTTAGAGATTGGATTGTGCGACTTATTTTTTCAGAAGAATTTTTGCCAGCTACAGACTTGTTTTTTTGGCAAATGCTAGGCGACTTTTTTCGAGTATTAGCCTTAGTCATGGTCTATCAGTTTCATGCTAAAAAAATGATGTGGCACTATATTTTAACCGATTTGTTTTTAGCTTTAGGCTTATATTTTTCAGCATTATTTTTAATTCCTAAAGTCGGATTGGAGGGCGTAGTGATAGGACACGCACTTACTTACTTCTTATACTTTATTTTAATTTTAACCGTTTTTAGAAAGGCTTTGATAATGGAAAAGTAATGACCTCAGAACCAACATTAGAAATACTTATCTCCACGATGAACAGGAAAGATCTTAACTTCCTGAAAGCAATCTTTACTTATCATCAACCGATAGATTTTCTTATTTTGATAGTGAATCAAACTAAACTGAATGAAGATTTAGTTTCTGATGAGGATAATATTCGTGTGATCAATTCCAGAGAGTTTGGCTTAAGTAAAAGTCGTAATCTTGCTATAGAAAACTCAATTGGAGATATTTTGGTTATCGCTGATGATGATATAGAATATTTACCAAATTTTAAAAAGACCATTTTGGAAGCCTATGAGAAGTATAACCAAGCGAGTTTAATTTCTTTTCAGTATTTGGATAAACATAGTGCATTGAGTAAAATATATCCTAAAAAAGAAGGATATATCAAACATACAAAGCAATATTTGTCATCTGTAGAAATGACTTTTAAAGCAAGTCACATCCAAGAGCATAAGCTGAGATTTAATGTTGATTTTGGACTTGGTGCTAAATTTGTTTGTGCAGAAGAACAGCTTTTAAGGCATGAGGTTATTTCTCGGGGTTTAAAAGTGGTTTTTGTAGGAACACCGATTTTGATTCACAAAGGAAAAACCTCTGCTTCAGATATGGGGAGGCCAAATTTGATAAGAGCTACCACAGCCTATAAGTATTTAGTGTATAAAAATTGGGCCTATATTTGGCTGTTTAAGTACGTTTTTTTTCTTTATAGGCACGATTGTATACCTTTTGTAGATATGCTAAAGGCTTATCGATACGGTCAAGAAGGAATTTTAGAGATCATAAGAACCAATAGATGAATCAAAAGTTTAAGTTAATAATCTTATGGATGTTTCCACTATTTGCCTCGTTATTCCTTCAAGGATTAAGCTTTGGTTGGAATAGAGTAGTTTTAGGTAATTCGCTTGAAAACTTTTTCACTCTTCTTATTCTATTATCTTTACTACTACTTTTAACTGCTAAAACCAGGAAGATTGTTCAATACCTTTTCTATGTGTTATGGACTCTCAGCTGTCTCATAGAGACTATTTACTACTACATTTTCAAAGCAAACCTAAGTGCTTCTTCCATATATATATTGCTAGAAACTAATCTTGCAGAGTCCAAAGAATTTTTTGAATTCTATCTTAGTCCTTCCATATTATTAATGGTAATTGGATATTTAATATTTATCATCTTATTTTTTGTTAATGGTCTTATCTTAAATATTGATGTATCGAATTTTAAAAGAAAGTTATTGCCATTTTTCACTCTTATCTTATCTGTAGTTTTCCTTTTAAAAACCGGATACATTCAATACAACTTTGCATTCTTGACTTTGAAATCTATCAAAGAATATATAGTTGAATACAAAGAAATTGACTCATTCAATATCGATAAATCTATAGTAGATATTAAAGGCTTCTCTTTCAACGATAACTTAGAAAAAGCAACTTTTGTACTTATACTCGGAGAATCTACTACAAGAAGCCGGTTGAGTCTCCATGGATACTCTAGAAATACAACGCCATATCTTAAGAGCATTCAAAGTAATTTGAAGGTTTACGATAATGTCATTAGCCCCAATGCATTTACAATAGGTTCTCTTAGAAAAGTGTTGACCTTGAATGGATTAAGTGATGCAAATGATTTTTCAATTATTCAATTAATGAATCAAGCAGGTTTTAAAACCTTTTGGATATCCAATCAAAGACCAATTGGAGAGTACGAAAGTTTGGTTACAAAAATTGCATCTGCAAGCGATGTTTACAAAATTAAAAATACAGCTCTTGATGGAAGTATTACACCACACGATGAGGTGTTAATTCCTTTATTTGAAAAGGCGCTAGATGATGATGCTCCTTTGAAATTTATTGTTTTACATCCTCTCGGAACACATATGAAGTACTCGGATAGGTATCCAGAGGCTTTTCAAAAATTTAAAGGTGAGAGTCCGTCAAATTTTAAAAATGTTCGAGCACAACAATTGTCTAATGATTACGATAATGCGATACTGTATCATGATCATTTTATAGAACAGATTCATAAGCAACTACAAGTCTTAGAAGAACCCTCCTATATGATTTATTTTTCAGATCATGGCGAAGAGGTTTTTACTGACATAAATTTTGCAGGGCACATGGATGATAATCCGACAAAATCCATGTATGAAATTCCTTTCTTTCTTTGGACAAATTCTAAATTTAAAGTTATTATACCTTTGGCTAACAACCTTAAATTACCATATTCAATACAATATTTTATGCATAGTTTCTCGGATTTAAACGGAATCAAATTCGAGGAATTTGATTCTAGTAAAAGCATTTTTTCTGAAGATTTTAAAACTCAAAAACGAATCATAGCCAACGATATCGACTACGACTTATATTTTGAAAATACATCACAAAATAATTGAATAGATTTATCTAAAAGCTGTTAGATACATACCTCTTTTCATTAATAAAACTTGAATGGTTTTTAAGAATCTCAAAAATAAGGGAGGTAACTTCAACAGAAATTTTTGTTTATTATTAAGATGTAGAGGGTCTATTTCTGAAATCACTTTTTTCCACAATATATCCCCCTCTAGTTTACATCGAATTACCAGAGCATATCTATTGATGTCAAGATAATTTTTTAAAGACGGATGTTGCCTCTCTTCTAATTTATATTTAGAAATAAAGTAAAACCGATCTGAATTGTATTTAGATTTAGCTAAGTTGTTTTCGCTGTCTTTGTAATATCGCATGCCTACTTTTGGTTGAAAGGCTACTGAGAATTTTAAAGCGGCTCTAGCAAAAAAATCTAAATCCTGAGCTGTTCTCAATCTTACATCAAAAGGACCAATCACTTGAAACTTGTCTTTACTGAAAGCGGCAGATGAGGTCCAAATAATAGGGTTGACTAAGCTAGCTTCAAAATAATTATCAATAATTTGAGGACTTTCTCTTAAATTAATATTGAAATCTGCTTTTCTGGTGGTTTTGTTCTGCATTATAATTTCATAAGCATCGCAATAAACACCTGCATTTGGAAACAATTCTATAAGTTGCTTTAGCGAACTTAGATGATGCGGATACCAATAATCATCTGCATCTAGTAAGGCAATGTATTGGCCTTTGGCTTTTGTAATGCCATTATTTCGCGCAGCAGAAACCCCTTGGTTTTTCTGTGAAATCACTCTTATCCGTGAATCTTTTATGGTGTTAACTTTCTCTAAGCTATGGTCTGTAGAACCATCATTTATTACAATCACTTCAAAATTTTTATACTCTTGTTTTAATACACTATCTAAAGTTTTTAGAATATAATTTTCTTTATTAAAAAGAGGGATAACAATTGAAAAGAAGTAGTTCATCGCCTGTTGATTTTACAGAAATAGCCCAATTTATAGATATTGAACAAAGTCAAATTGTTTCTATCTGATGTCAACCCATTTCGGATCTTATTCTCGAAAAAAATAAATAACTGAGAAATAACTACTTCAAGCTTAAGCGATTTAATTTTTTCATAGACTTTCAATAATTGAATTTCTTTGGCAGGAATTAGTTTAGAATTATAAATGGTTTTTAAATTTATTAAAGCCCTCTCAGTTTTATCAACAAAAATTGAATTTTCATCTATGTCTTTGTGAATAACAGGGTTATCTATATGTTCAACATGGCTTCGTCTTTTTTTCAACTCATATGCAAATAAAGTGTCTTCATAGCCATATTTGGTAAGAATTTCATTAAATCTTATACACTGAAAAAGCTCTTTTTTAATGAGCAGATTGTTTGTTAATGTTGATAAATAAGGCTTTCTTAAGCGTTCAATTACTGTTTTGTCTTCTTTATAAAACCCATATTTCCACCGGAGTTTATTAGTTTTTTCTTTTATATATTCATGTCTTCTACCCCCATATATAGCTTCAGTTTCTTGAGAAACTGCAGATAAGTAGGTAGATAAAAACTGATCAGTTTTGGGTAAAACATCACAATCTAAAATAAGGAGATATTCGTAATTGGCATGTTTGGCCAACAGGTTTATGATTCCACTTCTACCTAAATTGCGTTCTAGATAATCGTAATTTAGATTATATTTTTGAGCTGTTTTTTTATTTTTTTCAATATAATGACTAGAATGATCATCAAAAGCTATAATCTCTACAGTATTATCTAGATTATTTATTTGTTTTTTTAATTCTACAACTAATTGAGTAATATCAAAATTATAAATAGGAATAAGAATAGAGAGCATTATTGAGTTTGATAGTTAAGTTCACTATAATATTTATCGCAAAATCAAAATTTTTAGTCTAGGCAATTATTTATTTATACTCTTTTTTTAAATTTTATTCTGGAACAGGAAACCCTCTATCTCGCATTAAAGCGTCAATTTCCGCGTCTCTACCCCTAAACTGTCTATAAGCCTTTGCTGGATCTATGGCATTTCTTGGTGCGAAAAGAAACTTTACTAATTTTTCGGAAAGATCTTCATCATAAAACCCACCATCTACTTCAGCAAATGCTTCTGCAGCATCAGAAGTCAATACGTCGGCCCACAGGTAACCATAGTAACCTGTGGCATACCCTTCACCAGAAAACACATGCCCAAAGTGAGGACTTCGATGGCGCATGACGAGCTCCTCTGGCATCTTTAATTCGTCTAAAGTTTCTTTTTCAAAAGTTTTAGGATCAATCTCACTTGGATTTGTGGTATGGTATTTCATATCCATAATGGCTGAAGCCAAAAATTCTGTAGTGGCAAAGCCTTGATTGAATTTTGATGCTTTTTTGATTTTCGCTATCAATTCTTCTGGCATGGGTTGGCCAGTTTCGTAATGCTTCAGATAATTATTGATGACTTCATCGGTATAAATCCAACGTTCCAGTAGCTGTGATTGAAATTCAGTATAATCTCTCACACCACCATTTAAGGTCGGATACTTAACGTCAGCACTCAAAAAATGAAGTGCATGACCAAATTCATGAAAGAAGGTTTCAGCATCATCCCATGATACTAACACGGGCTCACCCTCTGCTGCTTTTACGAAGTTGGAATTGTTGGAAGCCAGGACATTGGTTTCTCCATCGTAGCTTGTATAAGATCGGTAAGTGGTTGCCCAGGCTCCGGAGCGCTTCCCTTTTCTTGCATAAGGATCCAGGTAAAAAAGACCAATATGTTCACCATTAGATTTGCTGGTGACTTCATAAACTTTTACATCTTGATGAAAAACAGGGACACTGCCGTCTGTAATTTCAGAAAATTCAAAGTCAAAAAGTCTGCCTGCTACATAAAAAATAGCATCCGTAAGGTTGTCTAAAACCAAGTATTCTTTAACTTCTTCAGAATCCAAATCATATTTTTCTTGTCTTACTTTTTCTGCGTAGTAGCGGTAGTCCCAGGCTTCTATTTCGATTCCAGCGTTTTCTTTATTAGCTACTTCCTGCATGTCCTCAACTTCTTCTTCAACTCTGGCAATTGCAGAAGGCCAAACGGCCATCAGTAAATTCATAGCATTTTCTGGATTTTTCGCCATTCTGTCTTGAAGTCTCCATTGTGCATAATTGTCATATCCTAAGAGCGCTACACGTTCATCTCTTAGCTTTAGAATTTTCTTTATCAATTCATTATTGTCGTACTCATCATCGTTATCGCCTCTGGAATAATAATTTCTCCAAACTTTCTCTCGTAATTCTCTTTCATCAGAATAGGTCAGGAAAGGATCCATTGAAGATCTTGTATTTACAATTGCATATTGCTCTGGTTGTCCTTGTCGTTCTGCTTCTTTTTTAGCTGACCTGATAAATGAGTCTGATAATCCGCTTAATTGATTCTCATTCAAAAATGTCACGTAATTTTCTTCATCATGTAATATGTTATTCGAAAAATCAGTGTAAAGTTTGGACAATTCTTTATTGATTTCAGCATACCTCTCTTTTCCTGTAGCATCTAAATTAGCTCCATTCATTTCGAAAGATTTGTAGACCAACTCGACTACACGTTGTTCTTGAGGCTCTAAGTTGTCTTCCAGACTATTGTCGTGGACTGTTTTTATTCTCTTAAATAGCTTCTCATTTTGACGAATTTTAGACTGGTAATCTGATAATTTTGGTGATAATTTTTGCTGAATACCTCTAAACTCTTCAGAAGATAAATTACTACTCCAGATTCCATAATACGTATAAACTCGGTCTACTAGTTTACCGGCTCTTTCTAAAGCTTCTATGGTGTTTTCAAAAGTAGCTGTTTCACTAGAATTCGTTATTTCTTCTATTTCTGATAAATGATTTTCTATAGCTTGATCCATTGCAGGTTCAAGGTCCTGAAGTTTCATGGATTCAAAATTTGGAACTCCTTCATAAGGACCCTCCCATTCTTTAAGAAGTGAATTTTCTGTCATTAAACTGTCTTTTGCTTTTTCCTTACATGCTATACTTAATGTAAGCAAACTTAATATGATAAGTTTCGAATGAATTTTCATGAATTATGGTTTATTGCTGTTGTTGTTTCTGGACGACTTCAAAAAGACGTTGTCCATCGCATTTTATAGTTTTCGAAGGATATTTTAATAACAAGGCGTAATCGTGAGTGGCCATTAGAATGGTGTTACCGTTGGCGTTAATTTCTTGCAGAACCTGCATCACTTCTACAGAGGTTTGCGGATCGAGGTTCCCCGTGGGTTCATCAGCTAGAATGAGTTCAGGATCATTTAGTAAAGCTCTGGCAATGGCAACTCTTTGTTGTTCTCCACCGGAAAGTTGGTAAGGGAATTTAAAACTTTTAGTTTTCATTCCTACCTTATCCAGGACTTCATCAATTTTTTGTTGCATTTTCGATTTGTCTTTCCAGCCTGTAGCTTTCAATACGAAAATCAAATTTTCACTCACATTTCTGTCATTAAGTAGCTTAAAATCCTGAAAGACAACTCCAAGCTTTCGCCTCAAAAATGGAATCTCTTTATCTTTAAGATCCTTTAACTCGAATCCTACAATTTGCCCAAAGCCACTTTTTAATGGTAAATCTGCATAAAGTGTTTTCATAAAACTACTCTTTCCAGTTCCTGTTTTACCTATAAGGTAAACAAATTCACCTTTTTTAATTTCGATATTTACATCAGATAAAATAAGAGTTTCCCTCTGGAATATACTGGCGTTGTTAAGTTCAAGAATGGTTTCGGTCATATGGATTACTAGAAAAAAATTTGAGCCTAAATATAGGATTATTTCGTTGAGCAAGAAAAAATCAATTTCATAATCATCATAATTAAAATTAAGGCTCAGCGTTATATGTATATATAATTTTATCTTTGATTTATACTTAATAAACCGTCTTAAAATGCCTAAAATTTTCTTTTCAATTATTTTTATAGCCTTTACATCAGTATATGCACAGCAAAGTCAGCAGAAAGTAGATGTGATTGGTGAATACCAAGAAGCAATAAATTTTTTCAATCAGAACCAATTTGAAATTGCGATTAAAACATTTCGAAGAATTTATCCAGATATTGAAAGTGATCAGTTAAAATCAAATATTGATTATTTTCTTGCAAAATCAGCAATTGAACTTGGCCAACCGCAGGCTGATGAGATGATGGAAAAATTCATCAAAAATAATCCTACAAGCTTAAAAACCAACAAAGCTTATTTAGAGGTTGGTAATTATTATTTCCAGAATAAAGATTTTAATAAGGCAAATAAGTGGTTAAGTCAGGTTAATACAAGTTCTTTATCAAGAGACGAACTTAAGACTTACCAATTCAATTATGGGTACACAAATTTTAGAACAAAGAATTATAAAAAAGCTCAGCAATTATTTGATAATGTAAGAAATGACAAGGAGTATGGAGCTCAAGCTAAATACTATATTGGTTTCATTGCATATGAAGAAAATGAATATGAATCTGCTTCAGAATTATTTGATGAGGCTAGGAGGGAAGGTGTGAAAGGAAATAACATTTCTTATTTCCAAAGCGATATGAATTTCAAATTGGGAAATTTTGAAAAAGCTATCGAATTGGGTCTTGATCAACTGAAAAAATCTAATGCCAGAGAGCGTTCACAACTTAATAAAATCATAGGTGAAAGCTATTTTAATCTGAAGCAATACCCTGAAGCGATTCAATATCTTAAGGAATATAGAGGGGATAGGGGAAAGTGGAATAACACGGATTACTACCAGCTTGGTTATGCTTATTACGAAACTGGGGATTATGAATCTGCAATCGATGAATTTTCAAAAATTTTAGACGGACAGGATGCAGTTGCTCAAAATGCTTATTATCACCTAGCTAAATCTTATTTGAAAACAGATAAAAAAACTCAGGCGCTCAATGCTTTCAAGAATGTTACTGAAATGAACTTCAATGATGAGCTGAAGAAAGATGCTTATTTGAATTACGCAAAGCTGAGTTACGAGATTGGGAATCCATATAATTCGGTTCCAGAAGTACTTCAGTCCTACATGGAAAAATATCCTGATTCTGGTGACCTAAATGGTATCGGTGATCTTCTCATTGATTCTTACCTCACTTCCAAAAATTATGAGAAAGCAATTTCAATGCTAGAAGGTTCCAGAGATTACAACAATAAAGTTGCTTATCAAAAAGTATCATATTATTATGGAATCGAACTTTTCAAGGACAACCAACTTCGTGAAGCAAAAAAGTATTTTAATAAATCTTTATCCCAGCGCCTAGGTTCAGAATATACTGCTAAAGCAACTTACTGGAAGGCTGAAGTTGATTATGCTTTAGCTAACTATAATGAAGCTCTAGTTGGTTATAAAGAATTTAAAGGAATGTCTACAGCAAAAAACCTTCCTGAATATTATTCAATAGATTATAACATAGCATATTCCTATTTTAAAACTAAAAGCTATAGATTATCCACTTCATTCTTTGAGAATTTTATTAAAGTTGAAAGACCATCACAACGACTTCACGATGCACATGTAAGATTGGGAGATGCTCATTTTGCTCTGGGAGAGTACTGGCCAGCTATGGAATCTTACAATAATGCAATTGCAATGACGGAATACAAGAGCGATTATGCTTTTTTTCAGAAAGCATATAGCTACGGATTTGTAGATAGAAATGAACAAAAAATTCAAAATTTGAACTTGTTTGTCGAAAATTACCCAAGTTCCATTTATGTAGATGATGCTTTATACGAGCTTGGAAACACGTATGTTGCCGAACAAAAAGATGAATTAGCCATTAAGGCTTACCAAAGAATTCTATCTAATTATTCAAAGAGCTTGTATTATCCTCAAGCCCTTTCAAAACAGGCCTTGATTTATTATAATCAAGAGAGTTACAATGAAGCCCTAGGAAAATTCAAGCAATTAGTAAAAGAATTTCCAAATTCACAAGAGGCTTTACAAGCTGTACAAACTGTTCGTTTGATCTATATTGATTTAGGCGAAATAGATCAATATGCAAGCTGGGTTAATACTTTAGATTTTGTGGAAGTGGCAGATTCAGATATTGAAGAAGCGACTTATGAATCGGCCGAAAACAAATTTCTAGATAATGATACTCAAAAGGCCATTTCAGGATTCAAAACTTATTTGAAAGAGTTTCCAAATGGGAAAAATAGTTTGAGGGCAAATTTCTATTTAGCTCAGTTGCTTTATAATGAGGAAAATTTTCAAGAATCTTTGCCGTATTACAAAGCTGTAGTGAATAGTCGATCAAGTGAATTTACAGAAGAATCGCTGAGAAGATTGTCACAAGTCTATTTATCCAATGAAAATTATGATGAAGCTATAGAAAGCTTATCCAGATTGGAAACTGAAGCTAGCTTTTCTCAAAACATACTTTTCGCCCAATCTAATTTAATGAAAGCCTATTATGAAATCGAAAATTATGACAGAGCACTTATCTATGCTGAATTAATTTTGTCTAAAGATGTAAAAGATGAAGAAATATTAAGTGACGCCAAGCTATTTATTGCCAGATCTTCGCTGAAGGTTGGCGATGAAAAACGTGCGGAATCTGCATATCAAGACGTTTCTGAAATAGCAACAGGAAAGCTAAAAGCCGAAGCTCTCTACTACGATGCTTACTTCAAAAATAAATCAGGTGACTATAAAGCATCGACAGAGGTAGTTCAAGACCTTACAAAAAATTATTCCAGATACAGAGACTTTGGAGTTAAGGGATTGTTGTTGATGGCGAAAAACTTCAATGCTTTAGGGGATAATTATAATGCTACATACATTCTTGAGAACATCATAAAGAACTTTGAATCTTTTCCTGAGGCAATATCTGAAGCTCAGCAATTGTTGAAGAGTATAAAAGCCGAAGCATCAGAAACTAATTCTTCAGTAGAAATAGATCAAAACTAATAGTCAATTAGTTCATATCATACAAAAAGCCCTCACTGAGGGCTTTTTGTATGAATTACTGATTTTTAAATCAAAAATTTTACCCTAAATAAGTTTTAAGGATTGTGCTTCTCGATGTGTGTTTTAATCGTCTTACGCCTTTTTCTTTAATTTGACGAACACGTTCTCTGGTAAGACCAAAGGTCTCACCAATTTCTTCTAGCGTCATAGGCTGTTGATTCCCTAAACCAAAATAAAGTCTTATGACATCAGCTTCTCTTGTAGTTAAGGTTTCCAGTGCTCTTTCAATCTCCGTTTGAAGTGACTCATGTAACAGACTATTTTCAGGATTTGGAGATTCTCCAAATTTTAAAACATCATATAGATTGGAATCTTCACCTTCAATAAGGGGAGCGTCCATTGATAAGTGACGGCCAGAATTTTTTAGGGATTCTTTTACATCATTTACAGTCATTTCCAATTCTTTTGCAATTTCATCCGGACTTGGAGGTCTTTGATGACGTTGTTCCAAAATTGCAAAGGTCTTGTTGATTTTATTGATAGAACCAATTTTGTTCAGTGGAAGTCTAACCACTCGCGATTGTTCTGCCAATGCTGAAAGTATGGATTGTCTGATCCACCACACAGCGTAAGAAATGAATTTGAAACCTCTGGTTTCATCAAAGCGTTTAGCAGCTTTTATCAATCCAAGATTTCCCTCATTTATAAGATCGGGTAGGGTAAGACCCTGGTTTTGGTATTGTTTAGATACCGATACCACAAACCTTAAGTTTGCTTTTGTTAATTTCTCAAGTGCAAGATCGTCTCCAGCTTTGATTCTTTGAGCTAATTCAACCTCTTCTTCAGCTGTAATTAAATCTACTTTTCCAATTTCTTGGAGATACTTGTCTAGGGATGCAGTTTCTCTGTTGGTAACCTGCTTGGTAATTTTAAGTTGTCTCATTTAGATATATCCTCGATTATCATTTTATCTACACATCATTTTACGATGTGAAGACAAGAAATGTTACAGCAGTCTTTAAAAAAATCTTCATGTTAATATCTTTGATACAAAAAAAGCCTGCTTATGATTGATAAGCAGGCTTTTAAAAACTGAAATAATTTTTTAAAATTATTCTCTTATATGACCATCACCCCAAACGTAATATTTGTTTGTGACTAATTGTTTAAGTCCTAAAGGACCTCTGTGGTGGAGTTTATCTGTAGAGATGGCAAGTTCTGCACCAACTCCCATTTGTCCACCATCTGTGAATCGTGTGGATGCATTTTGATAGACAGCTGCACAATCAATTTGTTGCATGAAGTTTAAAGCCAACTCATTATTTTCTGTGATAATAACTGATGAATGACCTCCTGAGTATTTATTTATTTTTTCGACTGCTTCATCGAAAGAATCCACTGAACTTAAAACAATTTTCATTGCTAAAAATTCTTCTCTCCAGGTATCTTCTGTAGGAAGTGTTGGGTAGTCTATGATTTCTTTTACCTTACTATCGGCAAGAATTTCAACATCATACTCATTGTCCAACGTGTCAGCAAGATCTTTAACTTTAGCTTCAAAATCTGGTAGATTTGAATCTATAAGTACTTTATCTAAAGCATTACATCCAGAAATTTTATCGGTTTTAGCGTTTATAATCACTTTTTTAGCAATATCCCAATCCGCATCTGGTGCAACATAGAGGAAATTATTACCTCGACCACTTATCAGTACAGCGCATGTAGCTGTTTTCTTGACAAAATCTATAAGTTTTTCACCACCTCTTGGAACAATTAAATCCATTTTTTCTGGTGGATTACTTAAAAATTCTCTGGTTTCTTCTCGGTTGAGGTGAAGCAGTTTAATCCAATCTTTAGACAATCCATTTTCTTCTAAAGCTTGATGCCAACATTCTTCAAGAATAATATTACTGTGATTAGCTTCTTTACCACCTTTAAGGAAAATTTTATTATTGGCTTTAAAAGCTAAAACTGCAGCCTCAATAGTCACATCAGGTCTGGATTCGTAAATAATCATTATAGTTCCAAAAGGATCCGTTTTATTTACGATTTTTAAGCCTGTATCTAAAGTTCTTTCAGAAATAGTGTTTCCTACTGGATCTCCCTGCTCTTTTACTTCCTTGATAGCTTGTATCATACCATCAACCTTTTTTTGGTCAACAATCAATCTATCATAAAGGGCTTGATCATCTCGATTGAATGACTCTAGGTCTTTTTTATTCTCTTCGATGATTTCATTTCTTCTATTATCTATAATTGTCATCATAGATTGAAGAACATTATTTTTTGTTTTAGTATCTAATAATTTCATTTCAATTTATTTTTTAGACAGTAAATTTTGTACCGACTTCTTTGCCTTCGAGTATGTCAATAATGACATTCTCTTCTTTACCATTGGCTATATAAGTGGGTATGTTTTTACTTGCCGTCATTTTTGCAATTTTAAGTTTAGACTCCATGCCTCCTCGGCCTTCGCCTTCTCCTTTTTCATTTTCTTGAACGTATTTCTCAACGTCATCGTGCACACGTACATGTCTTAGTAATTCTGAATCTTCATGATCTGGATGACCAGTGTATAAACCATCAATATCGGTTAGCATAATAAGCATATCTGCTCCAACTAACTCTGAAACTAAACTTGCTAATTCATCATTGTCAGAAAACATTGACATGGACAAAGACACTGCATCATCTTCATTTGCTATAGGTATAATGCCTTCGGTCAATAGACCTTCATAGCAATTGATCATATTTTCGCGATATTTTCCAGGAGCAAAGTCCCTTTTAGTCGCCAAAATTTGTCCACATCTCATACCAAAATCATGAAACATCGTGTAGTAATGTCTCATCATTCGAGGTTGACCCACCGATGAATATACCTGGCGTCGTGTTGTTTTATCTTCAGACAAGCATGAACCAATAACTTCTTTACCAGCAATGGCAGAACCTGAAGAGACTAGAATCGTAATTATATCTCTTTCATAGAGGTATGCGATTTGTCTTACTAAGTTTTTCAGTATTGGTCCTACAATTCTATTGTTGGTGTTGGTCATTACGTTTGTTCCAACCTTAACTACTATACGTTTCGAATGCATGTCTTCTAAGTTTAAATTATTCATCACCAAGTTCTACTGCTCTATTAAATGCGGCATATGCAGCATCTTGAATAAGCTGTTTAACATTATTGTCATCCATAGAGTCTAGAGCTGCTCTTGTTGTGCCACCTTTAGAAGCTACTCGATCCATCCATTTTTCAGGAGTTAGATCTGATTCATTAAATAAGTGAACAGCGCCTTCGAAGGTATTGCTCACCAATATTTTTGAATCATTATCAGAGAATCCCATTTTTTTTGCTGCTTCCAGCATAGAAGCCATAAAATAAAATATGTAGGCTGGACCGCTACCAGAGATTCCAGTAGACTTATTGATAAAATCTTCATCTTTCACTCTAATGGATTGTCCTGTGGTATCCAAAAGATTTCTAATCATCAAAAGCTCAACTCTAGACACTTCTTTTGACTCTGTGTAGGAAGTCACACCTTTACCCACTTTTGCAGGAAGGTTTGGCATTGTTCTAACCACTTTTTTTACATTCAAACCATTTTGAATATTTTCAATTGTAACCCCTGCCATCAATGAAACAAATATTTGTTGATCATTGATCATGGGTTTCATCTTTTCAAACAAATCTTCACTATGGTAAGGCTTTACTGCTATGAAGACTACATCTGCACTTGGTAAACAATCTTGCAGATTGTCGAAAGTGTCATAATAGCTAACTTCACTTAGCTTATCTAATAATTCTTTTGATATATCATATATCATTAAATTTTTTCTGTTCAGTAATGGGGATTTTGCCATTCCTTCAGAGTAGGTTAACCCCATATTACCTGCTCCAATAACTAATACTTTCATTTTATTTTTTTAAAGATTTATAAAAAATAATTTTACTATCTAGTGCAATGATTATGCATAATAACTAATTTACGGGAATTATCTTTTTATTTTGTATTATTAAACATGTTTTAAGAGAAATCGTGTTTTAATACCAAAAAAGATAAACAAAACCGAGAATTATTCTATGAAATTTTGTCAGTTGCGCTAGTTTGTCAGTAAAAAAAAACGGCTTAGAATTTTCTAAACCGCTTTGTGATTATTTAACCTAGATTAAGATTTAGTATCCTCATCTTCTTTTTTCGGGCTTCTTTCAGGCTTTGATAGAAGTGCTTTTCTAGATACCTTAGGTTTTTTAGTCCTAGGATCAACTCCGAAATATTTCACATCCATAACGTCTCCTAATTTTACAACATCAGCAACATTTTCTGTGCGTTCCCACGCAAGTTCAGAGATGTGAAGTAAGACCTCATTTCCTGGTGCATCATTATATTCAACTACAGCTCCAAAGTCTAGGACTTTTACTACTGTAACTTCATAAACGCTACCTTTCTCCGGTTTGAAGGTGACAGAATCAATCTTTGCAAGAACTTTGTCAATTCCTTCTTGTTTTGTACCAAGAATTTCAACTATACCTTCTTCAGTTACAGGATCCTCATTGATTACTATTTCTGTTCCAGTAGTTTTTTGTAATTCTTGAATGACTTTACCTCCAGGTCCTATCAATGCACCAATAAATTCATTTGGAATTCTTCTGGTGATAATTTTTGGAGCATGAGCTTTTACAGTTTCATTTGGTGTTGCAATCGTATCTGTAAGTTTTTCTAAGATATGTAATCTACCAGCTCTGGCTTGTTGTAAAGCTTTTACTAAGATTTCATAAGGTAAACCTTTTACTTTTATATCCATCTGGCATGCAGTAATACCATCTGCTGTTCCTGTCACTTTAAAATCCATATCCCCCAGGTGATCTTCGTCACCTAATATGTCTGAAAGTACAGCATGACGATCGCCATCAGAAATTAATCCCATAGCAATACCAGAAACGGGCTTAGTCATCTTGATACCAGCATCCATCATAGCCATAGTTCCGGCACAAACCGTTGCCATAGAAGAAGACCCGTTAGATTCTAAAACTTCAGAAACAACTCTTACAGTGTAAGGATTACTTTCTGGAATCATACCTTTTAAAGCACGTTGTGCAAGGTTTCCGTGTCCAATCTCTCTTCTTGATGTTCCTCTTATTGGATAGGCTTCACCAGTACAGAAAGGAGGGAAGTTATAATGTAGATAGAATGTCTCTTCACCTTGGTGAGTAGGCATGTCTATAGTGTTAGCTTCTCTGGAAGTACCAAGTGTTACAGTAGCCAAAGCTTGTGTTTCACCTCTGGTAAAGATTGCAGATCCATGGACTGAAGGCAAATAATCAGTTTCACACCAGATAGGTCTGATTTCGTCTGTTTTTCTTCCATCGAGTCTTAAGCCTTCTGCAAGAGTAAGCTCTCTTACTGCCTCTTTTTCTACAGCATAAAAGTATGTTTTGATAAGTTTTTCATTTTCTTCCAATTCTTCTTCAGAAAACAAAGCTAAAACTTCATCTTTTACTGCTGAAAATGCTTCACCACGGTCTCTTTTGCTGTGACCGCCTTTAGCAATTTCATATATTTTATCATAAGCTAGATCGCGAACTCTTTTTTTGAAATCTTCATTATCTTCTGCAACAGCAAATTCTCTTACTGGTTTTTTACCAAAAGCTTCAGCTAGTCTTAATTGAGCTTCGACTTGCTTTTTGATATGTTTGTGAGCAAATTGAATGGCTTCAGCCATTTCCTCTTCAGAAATCTCTTTCATTTCGCCTTCTACCATCATCACAGAATCCATAGAAGCACCAATAATCATATCGATGTCTGATTCTTTAAGCTGGCTACGGCTTGGATTGATAATGAATTCACCATTTATTCTTCCAACTCTTGCTTCAGAAATAGCTGTTTCAAAAGGAATGTCAGAAAGCTGAATTGCTGCAGATGCAGCAAGACCTGCCAAGGCGTCTGGCATGACTTCTTCGTCGTGAGACATCAACTGAATCATCACTTGTGTTTCAGTTCTGTAACCATCAGGGAAAAGAGGTCTTAATACACGATCAACTATTCTCATAGTAAGGACTTCACCATCGCTTGGTCTGGCTTCTCTTTTGAAAAAACCACCTGGATAACGTCCAGCCGCTGCAAATTTTTCTCTGTAATCTACTGTTAATGGAAAGAAATCCATCGTGCTCTCCTTGTAAGAAGAAACAACTGTACAAAGCAACATAGCATTGCCCATCTGGACAACTACGGAACCGTGTGCTTGTTTTGCTAATTTACCAGTCTCAAGTTTGATTTCTCTACCGTCACCGAGATCGATAATTTCGCTAAATGTTTTTGGAATCATAGTAATGATTTTAAGGTTATACGTTTTTTCTTAAGTAAATGTCGTTGTGTTGTTGTTTAGAAAAAAATGTAAAACCAGTGGAAGTCGTTCTAAGGAACGCTTTTAAACTAAAAAAGGGGCAAAATTGCCCCTTTAATTTTATTTTCTTAATCCTAATTCTTTTACAATTGCTCTGTACCTCATAATGTCTTTCTTCATGAGGTAGTCAAGAAGATTTCTTCTTTTACCAACCAATTTAACCAAAGATCTTTCAGAATTATAATCTTTTCTATTTGTTTTAAGGTGTTGAGAAATGTGCTCAATTCTTTGAGTCATTAATGCAATCTGTCCTTCTGCAGAACCAGAGTCTTTCTCGTTCTTACCATGTTTAGCAAATAATTTGCCCTTTTCTTCTAGTGTTAAGTACATGCCAATATTATTTCAATAATTTTTATGCTAGAATAGATTTTCTATTCGATCGCGCAAAAATAGCTTTTTAAAATTAAATAGAATATCAATTCTCAAAAAATTACGCTCTTACCGGCTCATTCATAATAAGATCAATATAAAGATTGATTTTATGCTTGAGCTCCTTTCTGTGAGAGATAAAATCTAAAAATCCATGTTCTTTTAGAAATTCTGAAGATTGAAACCCATCAGGCAAATCTTTTCCAGTCGTATCTTTCACTACTCTTGGACCAGCAAAGCCTATCAAGGCACCTGGTTCTGATATGTTAATATCTCCAAGCATTGCAAAAGAAGCTGTTGTACCTCCTGTTGTAGGATCTGTACATAACGATATGTAAGGTAACTTTGCTTTTGCAAGCTGCGTGAGTTTTATAGAAGTTTTTGCTAATTGCATTAAGGATAATGCTGCTTCCATCATCCTTGCGCCACCAGATTTTGAAATAATGATCAAAGGGCACTTATTAGCAATAGCATGATCTACAGCCCTTGCAATTTTTTCGCCTACAACAGACCCCATGGATCCGCCGATGAATTTGAAATCCATTGCTGCAATAACCACTTTTTTACCTTTAGATTTACCAATACCAGTTCTTATAGCGTCATTAAGGCCAGTTTTCTCTTCGACCTCTTTCAATCTATCCTTATACTTTTTAGTATCTTCAAACTTTAAAGGGTCTTTAGATTTTAACTTACTATCCAGTTCTTCAAATTTTCCGTTATCGAATAGAATGTCAAAATATTCTGCACTTCCTATCCTGACGTGGTAATCATCTTCAGGACTTACAAAAAAGTTCTTTGCAAGTTGTTCTGCATCGATTATTTTACCTGTTGGAGATTTATACCATAAGCCTTTTGGGACGTCTTTTTTGTCCTCAGTTGATGTTTGGATACCTTTTTTCTTTCTCTTAAACCAAGCTGCCATAAATTATAGGTGCTAAATTATAATGTGTTGATATTATTTAGATCTTTAAAGGCTTTCTCTAATCTTGTGATGAAAGTAATTTCGCCTTCTCTTAACCATTTTCTTGGGTCGTAATATTTTTTATTAGGAACACCATCTCCATCAGGATTACCTATTTGGGTAGATACATATTCTTTTTTACCGATCATGTAATCTCTTATGCCTTCTGTAAAAGCATATTGTAAATCAGTATCAATATTCATTTTGATAACTCCGTAACCTATAGCTTCTTGAATTTCTTCAACAGTAGAACCACTTCCTCCGTGAAATACAAAATCGATGTGGTTATTTTCTACTTTAAATTTTTCAGAAACGAATTCTTGTGAATTTTTAAGAATTTTCGGCGTAAGTTTTACATTTCCTGGTTTGTAAACTCCGTGAACATTTCCGAAGGCTGCAGCGATTGTAAACTGATCTGAAACTTTGCTCAATTCTTCATATGCATAAGCAACTTCTTCAGGTTGAGTATACAGTTTTGAAGAATCTATATCTGTATTATCAACACCATCTTCTTCACCACCTGTAACACCAAGTTCAATTTCTAGTGTCATTCCCATCTTTTTCATTCTTTCAAGATAGGTTTTACAAATTTCAATGTTTTCTTCAATAGGTTCTTCGGACAGATCGATCATGTGAGAGCTGTAAAGAGGCTTCCCATGAACCTTAAAGAATTTCTCACCTTCATCTAATAAACCGTCAATCCAGGGCAATAATTTTTTCGCACAATGGTCTGTATGAAGAATAACAGTAGCTCCGTAAGCTTCTGCTAAATCGTGAATATGTTTTGCGCCAGTTGCAGCTCCTTTGATTGCGGAAAGTTGGTTTTCATTAGATAAACCTTTACCAGCATTGAACTGAGCACCACCATTAGAAAATTGAATTATAACTGGTGAATTTAATTTGGCTGCTGTTTCAAGAACTGCATTTATAGTATTAGATCCTACAACATTAACTGCTGGGAGAGCGTAATTATTTTCTTTAGCATGCTGAAAAATGGCTTGCACTTCTTTTCCTGTTGCTACACCTGGTTTGATATTGTGACTCATAATCTTGTATTTAATTAGTAATTCGAAGGCGTAAATTTAAGAAATATTAATCTACTAAAACGGATAATTGATTCCGAAGTTAAAAACCACATTGTTGAAATTGTAGTCTTTAAACCATTTTGAACCCTCATTTCCAGGATTATATGTTTTAAAACCTAAGTCCATTCTGATGACAAAGAATTCTATATCATAGCGTAAACCAAAACCAGATGCAATAGACAATTCGCTTAAATCTTGTAAGCCATCAAAGGTAGCGGCGGGGTCCTCCACATTGTCGAAAACATTCCAAATATTACCTGCATCTATAAATAAGGCACTATTCATATTCCCGAACAAATTGAATCTATATTCAGCATTAAAAGACAATTTAAAATTGGCTTCATTAAAATCGTTGACGGCATTGGTACTTCCAGGACCTAGATCGTAAGGCCTCCAGCCTCTATTATCATTAGGACCACCACCAAAAAAACTTCGCGGAAAAGGAATAGAATTAGCATTTCCATACGGTATTGCTATTCCTCCATAAGCACGAGTTGCAATTACCTGTTGGTTGCCTAAATCCCAATGTTTAATTAAGTTGAGCTCTGTTTTAACATATTGTGAGTATTGAACTCCAAAAAGCCTGTAATTTCCAGCTTCTGTTTCATCAAGTTGTAATTGATCTGCGAATAAAGAAAGTAAATTCCCCGCCCATTCAATTTTTCCGCGAAACTGAGAAAAATCTTCATCGTAGATATCTCGTCTAGAACTATAATCGTATGTGAAATTTGAGGCGACAATAAGATTGTTTTCAGTCAATCTCTCTCTTCTTTCAATAAGTGAATTAGCGATCTGTTGGTCTTCGCTGTTTAAATTTATACCTTGATTTCGGATATCCCTTATAAACCCCTGAGTTCCCTCTGGAATTATTAAATCCAGTTGGCCTTCAGGATTTTCGAAAAGAAAATCTGGGTTTACGTCGCTAATATTATTTCTTGAAATCTGATTTAATTCTGAATATGAATTTCTAAACACATTGAAGAAATTTTCAGCATTCAAATTGTTGACAAATTGAATATTCATCAAATCAAATTGATATGAGGTTCTGTCCTTTGGTTTCCAGCGGTAGCCAAAAGTCGCATTAAGGTTTCTCCTATCCAATCCAATATTTTGTTGAGTGCTAAAACCAACACTTGCAGTAGTGAAAGGGGACATGGTGTTTTTGATAATAGATTTTGAAGAGAATGGAAAAATGATTCTTGGAAAATTTAATCTTAAATCTGCACCATATTCCAAAATATCTAGAAATTGATCTTCTGAATTTCCTAGATCTCTTGAAGACCCAAAATTTCCTCTTCCAGAAAGTTCAAGAGTTTCAGCTCCTTTAAAAATATTTCTTGATAATACTGAAGTGTTGAATCCAATACCAAATTGCTGTATGTTGCTTTGACTTAAATCAACACTGAAGTTTGTGGAAAATCTTTCTTTTGGAGTGAGTAAAATATTTGCTATTAAGCCAACACCAGTGGAGTCTCTAGGATCTTCCTTGTAAAGTATATTGGGATACTTAAAAATACGAGTTTCAGAAATTCTGTTGTTGGTTCTTGTTCTGTCAATGTCCCTATAAATACTGTCTTTTTTTATAAAAATAAAATCTGACAGCACTTTTGGATTTAATTTTAAATTACCAAAAGAATAAATATTTGCATTTTTATATCTTACCGAATCTTCAACTTGAGTAGAAACTCCATCATAATCTGCAAAAACATTGACTTCACTTATTCTATGGACTTTAAATGGAGTAGAGGCCACAGTATCAGCTACATCTACTAGTCGGTTTTGTATGTTGAGTTCAAGATTTA
>Ga0306899_1000282_pt1 | contig 29021 bp, 24 predicted proteins | sample AntRauMFilla3764_FD_190407 | JGI IMG/M metagenome (GOLD analysis project Ga0306899, IMG submission 190407) | Saline lake microbial communities from Rauer Islands, Antarctica - Metagenome Filla 3 #764 (v2) (version 2) | ecosystem: Environmental > Aquatic > Non-marine Saline and Alkaline > Saline ... | reverse complement strand
AGCGCTATGGCATTTGCTGCTCCAAGACTTTGGCCGAAGAGGATGAAGTTTTCTTCATCCTCCTGAAGTTCAATGGCTTTTTTTATAGCTGCATCGCAGTCCTGAAATACCCCACCTCTAGATGGTCTTCCTTCAGAGCTTCCGTAGCCACGATAATCAAATAGAAAAAGGTCAAAGCCTTCTTTTGCTAACCATGAAATTCCCCGAAAATGAGAGGACATATTCTGTGCATTCCCATGAAAATGAATGATGGTTCCTTTATTTCCGTTTCCTTCGACTAGCCATCCGTGCAACTTGGTTCCGTCTGAGCTTTCGAAATAGATGTCTTCATAAGAGAGCCCGAGATCAGCTGGATCGCCGTAGTCGATACTGTCAGGGTAGTAAAACTGAGCTAGGAGTCCTGTATGGAGCAGGCAATATATGAAAAGTATCCTAGCTGTTTTCATTTCTTTTTATTGAACGTGGAGGACTGGCACCCAGCTCGAAGATTTAGTATTAGTGAGGGTTGTCGAATTACTGGCGCGTAAAATCGGTTGACCAGCTCCGACTGGATGTAGCTTCCAGACTGTCGTCGGTCGGGGTAGATTGGTCGAGTGCTTTTTTCCACGTCGGGTGGGTTCTTTTTTAACCACCCACTCCCTTGGGGCTTCTCCGGCAGATGCCGGATACGCCCGCACAAGTCGGTCGTTAGAGAGCACCGAGGACACAGAGCCACAGTGCCGAATAAGATTCATTTTTTCCTCTGTGTTCTCAGTGCCCTCTAGCGCAGCGGGTGGTTTAAAATATTTTTTCCTACATCCAAGCATATCATAGAGTTCCTCTTCCGATAACTCAGTTGCAGGTGGCGCAGTTTCGGCAGGGACCTCAGCGGTCTTATCTGCAGTGGGCGCGGCTTCTTCAGCTAGCAGGAAAGGCGCAGAGAAAAAGAGCGCGAAGTAAAAAAAACGACGTAATTTTATTTTGTTCATAATAGGGATAATTGATAAACTATAGATACGAGAAGGCATCAAGCTGATAGAGGTCAATATTGTTTCGGAAGTGATTTGGACAGGTCGAAGCGGAAATTGTTCAGGAGTTCAGACCATATCGATCCATTCTCTTGCGCAGGGTTGCCCGGGTCATCCCTAGGATCTCGGCCGCCTTGACCTGCTTCCCATCCGACTCTTGTAGTGCACGCTGGATCAGCTCCTGTTCCGCATGTTCGAGGATATTATGTCCTTTTTCATGACGAAGCTGCCGATAAGCAGCATCGAAAGCATTGCCTTCGGGGGCCCCCAAGACCGCGGCATCTCCCCCGCCCACATCTTCGCCCGATGGGACTGCCTGCGCTTCGCCCATATCTTCACCAGCGGGTGTTGCGGATTTGCTGGCAGGAATCTCTGCCCCCACGGCAGTTAAAATATCTCCCGGCAAGTCTTTGATCAATATCGTTTCGCTTTGGGCCATGACCGCACTCCGATAAATCGCATTTTCCAGTTCACGCACATTGCCCGGCCAGTCATATTTCATTAAGATCGCCAAGGCCTCGGGCGATATTGAGCTAACATGGGCTTTACGGTCCTGCGTGAGTCGCTTGAGGGCAAAGTCCACGAGCAGGGGAACGTCTTCCATCCGGTCGCGCAAGGGCGGCAGTTGAATGCGCACGACATTCAGCCGGTAGTAGAGGTCCTCGCGAAAGGTCTTGTCTTTGACCATCTCTTCGAGCGGTTTGTTGGTCGCAGCCAGCATACGAACATCCACCTTGATCGTCTTGCTGCTGCCCACCCTCTGGATCTCGCCTTCCTGCAAAGCGCGCAAAATCTTAGTCTGCGTCGCCAATGCCATATCACCGATCTCATCGAGAAAGATGGTGCCGCCATCACAGAGTTCAAACTTACCGATCCGCTGGTTTGTCGCACCCGTAAACGAACCTTTTTCATGCCCAAAGAGTTCACTCTCAATTAGATTATCGGGAATGGCCGCACAATTTACCGCGATGTAAGGTTTCTGGGGACGTAAACTGTTTTGATAAATGGAACGAGCGATCAGCTCCTTCCCGGTTCCGCTTTCACCTGTAATCATGACCGTCACCTCACTGGCGGCAACCTGCCCGATCATTTTGAAGACATCCTGCATGGCCGCGGAGCTGCCGATGATGCCGCCATCCACATCCTCCTGGCTGATCCGACCCTTTACTTCCCCCTTACTGGCACGAACGAGATCGCTTGAAGCCGAGGCCGCCGCTTCTGTGATCGAGAGTATCTTCTTCAGGTCAAAGGGCTTCATGATATAATCAAAAGCCCCGAATTTCATCGCCTCGATCGTCGTCTGAGTCGTCCCGTAGGCCGTCATCAGGATGATCATGCTATTGGGATTAATTCCGCGAAGATGCTGTAGCGCCTCTATGCCACTCATCCCCCCCATCCGGTTATCGAGGAGAATCACATCAGGCTTTTCTGCCTCCGCGACTTTTATCCCCGCTTCCCCACTGGCTGCCTCGAAGACATCATAGCGCTTGCCTGAGAACACCCGCTTCAAGGAGTAGCGCAGGTCGTCATCGTCGTCGATCACCAGGATTTTGGGATTGGATATTGGTTCTGCCATAATGTGTATTAGGCCATGCAATATGGTTCACTATACGAACAAGGCAAGAGTGATGCGCCCCAGTTTAATGTGACACCAAGGCAACTTTTTGTCGAACAGACGAGATATTCCAAGGCTAGAAGGGTCTAGATCTCCCACAGATGTGGACTACCCGAAAACCCGCCGTCGTAATCCTTGCATAGTCATCAGGCCACCCCAGTCCGCACCACGCAATAAGGTCGGCTTCGGCGGATATTTTCGCTGCTTCTTCAATTGCCATGCTCCGACAAACCCGCTCACAAACTCCTGGCTCCCCAGGATCGCCCCATCCGTAAAATAACGCACCCGACAACGCAGCACCGTCGCTCTCGGCAGAATCGCATCCTCTTCTTCCAGCACCTTGAGAGCCTTCTTACGTTCCGACTCCGAAAGCCCCGCCCCTCCGGCCCACTTCCCGAAAATCAGTTCCCGATGCGCCTGCAAAGCTGCTTCCATCGACAGAGACTCACGACCAGCACCCCCCGCATAAGAACTCCAAATATGACGAATCCCCCTCCGAGCCGACTGCCCTGCCGAACCCGCAACCGCCTCGGCATAGCCGCAAAAACGATAGTCCTTCGGATCTTCGACAATTCCCGCACGAACCGGATTCAAATCAATATACGCCGCCATTGTCTGCAGGGGATTTCCCTTCCCCTCGACCAGAACACTCTTAAACCGCTCGGCCCAAAGCGTGCCAAAACGATCATGCGAACGGTTATACCAAACCGAGAACCGCTGCTTCACCGCCTTCATAAACTCCGAAACGTCCCCCATCCTCGCCAGCAACTTCTTGCGAATCGCTTCAGCCTCGTCCCCATCTTTGGCCAACTCCTTTGCCATCACCTCAATCGAGGCCGTTTGGTATTTCGTCGGCTTTGGATACAGCACCTTATAGCGCCTTAGCAACTCTATATCAGACACTTCCGCCGCAGCCGGCATCCGCACTAAAACATGAAAATGATTCGCCATCACACAGTAAGTCAAGACCTCCACCCCGCTAAAATCAGCCACCTGCCACAGCATCTTCCGGAGAATCTCCTTCTCCCGATCCCCGAACAGACGCTCCCCATTCACCGTCCGCGTCATGCAGTGGTAGGTCGCACTACTTCCTATTACTTTCAATCTCCTCTCCCTCATAATTTTAAAAACATAAAAACACTAAGCTCGTCCTTGTTACACCCGCATAACCCAAGAGAACCTAAGCCACCAACCGGAGTCAATACAATATTCAGCCTGGCCCTAGTTTACTAATCGAAGTAAATTCGTCCTTCTGTCGTGAGAATGTAACTTTGAAACTGCTGGATTCCGGTGAAAGCATCTGTAGAGTCGCTTTTTCGGCACGAATCCTTCTACATAGAAATCTCTTGAAACCAAGTGGCACAGATACGGGGCAAAAACAGGGGTTCGCGCTGGTCATCGCACTATCGCTGATGGCCCTACTCCTGCTTTTGATGCTCTCCATGAGCATCCTGCTTCGGGTCGAAAGCAATGCCAGTTCCATGGGGCTGGCACAACTTCGCGCCAGGGAAGCGGCCCGCCTCGCCCTGATGATGGCACTTGGCGACCTGCAAAAACACGCCGGTCCCGACCAGCGGGTGACGGCCAGAGCGGAGATTACGGGAGTAACTAATAACAACCGTTTCTGGACCGGCGTCTGGGATACGACAGCTCCTACTAGTGAGCCCGTCTGGTTGGTATCCGGCATGGAACCTGATCCTGCGAACCAGGCAGATCAAACGATGCAGCTTGTTGGGGCCGGATCCGTAGGGCTCAACCCCAGCCAATATGTGGTAGTGCCTTCGATCCCGATCGAAGGCACCGACGGACGCCACGAGACCGAAATTGCCTGGTGGATCAGTGACGAGGGTGTTAAGACAAGTGTGGGGGCGTTCCCTCTCAGTCTTAGAGAAAGGCCAAACTTCTTGGAGGAGTCCTCAATGGATGCCCGCGATCTTCAATTAGCCAATACGCATGGTTTGGAAGCAATATTCAGTGAATATGATCGCTTTAACGACACAGACGAAACCCAAATCCTTCGCCGCATTCAGTCGATTGATCAGCTACTGGAAATCGGAAAATTTTCAGCAAGCAGCGACTTCTCTGGTGAGGCCCCTTTTCATGCTTTGACGCCCGGAAGTTTAGGTGTACTCGCAAGCACGATCAACAACCCCGATGCCGGTCTGATGCGCGACCTATCGCTTTTCCCGCAGCTGCTAGGAAGCGGTGTAGAAGAATATCTTTTGATGGGCGAAGAAAACGCCGAAACCCAAGCAAACGCTGGACAGGGCACGGAAGGCAAGCGCCTGTTCAAAGACATTCTGGGATTAGAAGATCTCGGAGGTTTGACTGACGGCGAAGTTTATCTGCCGATTGCCCCGATACTATCGAATTTCATGATGGCGTTTACGATACGGCAAAACGCTAAAGCTGATACCAAACTATATCTGCGCATGGTCTTCTTTTGTGAACTCTGGAATCCATACACGCACGGCTTAAACATCAGAAAAGCCGATGGCACTCCACTGGATCTGCAGTTGGAAATAACTGGACTGCCGGATATTGATGTCGAGAAGACTGTCTATAAACTGGAAGAGGATGAAGATGGAAATGTAGTATCCAAAAACGAAGTCTCCAGGACCAGCACCGCAGTCGAGCTACAAACAATAGTTGGCGACCCTGAAAACCCTGACAACGCACTAACGATACGCCTCAAGAACGTGACCGCTGAAGATTGGTTACCTGGCCGGACGAAAAACTGGACCGGAATCACTGGAACATCCCCCACAACTGGTCCCTCGCCATATGAATCGACTGAAACGATTTCCAAGAATTGGAACCTAAACGATCGGAAACTTGGAAACTCAACAGGAATCGATACAGGTGCCGACATCGCACTTCATACCGAATCCGACTCATCACACGATGCTTTGCTGCGACATTTCTCGGCGGATAAGAGCGAATTGGAAATCAAACTATACGCCTACGATCCCGGTGCCGGTAGCAAAGAATTGATAGCTTCTTACGGAACCATTACCTATGAACCCGTCAGCACATTGCCGGCAAGCGGCATTGGATTCGATTATAAACACAAGGGAATTACCTTTGGTTACCACATAACTTTGCGGGAGCCACACACTTCCAATGATGATCCGGACTTTTATCGCGGACGCTGGTTGTATGAGGATGATCCCCGCAACCTTCAGCCATTATTCTCGACTGACTGGCAATTTGATAATGATCATGCATCCGACATGGGTAGTCCATATATACCTGTAATCGATGCCATTAGTCCGCTATTAATTCCAACTCCCCAAAGTATCAACCAAGATAGCAACACAATAAATTTTCCGGATAACAGGCGTCTCATTGATCGGAGTAGCCCCAATTTAAACAAACTCTGGCAGGATGTCCCCATTTTCGAACTGCCCCGCGAGCGTGTGCTTTCGTTAGCTTCACTTCAGCACATCTATATTCATAACGAGCGCCCGTTTCAGGTTGGCAACAGCTGGGCCGATGAAGGCGCGAACAACGAGTTGGAGTGGTTTGACCACTATTACTTTTCAGGATTGAGCCGAGATGATAATCCGACCGACTACGATACTAGTGCCGGGCTCCCGAATCCCTTATTAGTCAACTATCATTTCGATGATCCGCCCGCAAACATTACAGATTGGCAGGCCGAACCCGCCGATAATGAAGCAGCCTCACGCGAACCGGCGGAGAAGTTCATGGTCTCCAACCGCTTCAACCTAAATTCCACTTCTATAGCTGCCTGGAAAAGCGTTCTTGGTTCGCTACGCTTAAATGACTTTCAATATCTCGATTATCCTGAGGAGGATACTTCTGATCTCTCCTCCCTTGCTGTCGGCAATGCGAGCCGCGAAGGCACCTTTGCCCGCTTCTCGCACTCTTTGGAAGAAACCTACGAAGCACCAGCCACGCCAGCCTTTGAAGGTTACGGCTCTAATTTAGAACCCGTCGCCCCTTCCGCCTTTTATCGTCATGGTGCGCGGCGGCTGGATAGCGGGCAACTGGAAGATCTGGCCAGAGAGATTGTCAGCTTACTCAAAACCAAGGCGCAACCATTCACCTCGGTGAAAGAATTTCTTTCAGTAAACGATAACGGGTTGAGCTCCGCGGGCGACAAGAGCCTTCTCGAAGAGGCCATTGCCAATGTTTTAGGAACTGGCAATGGCGGGCGTCAACAATGGTATCACGAATGGGAAACCAATGGCACCCCGCGAGATGAAAGTGGGGAAAGCCCAATCGAGATCGACCACTTCTCGCCCGGGTTTCTCACACAGGCCGATGTTATGACTGCGATAGGGCCAATGCTTTCGCCCCGGTCCGACACCTTTAAAATCAGAGCGCGGGGAATATGCTACGGCCGACAAGCCACCGTTGAAAGCGCTGCAACAATTGAAGCCACTGTTCAACGAATCCCAACCCCTACAAACCCTGATGCGGATCCGGCTGGCCCCACCAGCCGTCAATTTAAAGTCCTCACCTTCCGCTGGATGAAGGACGAAGAAATATGATAAAAATTACGTTTATTCTCTTATTCATTACCACGACTTCAAGCCTTCTAACGGGGCAGGAAATTCGTAAAATTGATTTTACAGTTTATGGGCAATATCCGGTGCGCGGCGTCGAATACCTCCCAGTAGATCAAACAGCCATAGCACTTGGCAAGGAGCCAGCCGATCCGGTTAGAATTGTAACGCACAGTCTCGCACGGATGGGGCCCTACACGTTCAAGGGTGGAAGCACGATTAGTTTTGTGGAAAGCGCTACGAAATCACCAGTCGCAAAGGTACGAATCCCGCAAGGATCAGAAAAATGGTTGCTCATTTTCATTAAGAACCCACGGCACAAGGACAACCCTGAGACGAATTTGAAATATCTCGCCTATCCTTTCAATGACTCTCTGGCTCACTTACCAAAGAACAGGTTGATATTTCTTAATATCTCGGGAAAGGAACTTGACGGGCTCATTGAGGACAAGCGAGTGAAGCTGGACAAGGGGGAGTCTGGCAGCTTTCGTGTGCAGGAAAGTCTGCCAATCAACTTATGGACCCGCGACTACAGCGGGGAACGATTGCTGCCGGCATTGATCAAAACTTACACTTTTGACCGGAATCATCGATATCTAATTATTTTCTTCCCTCCAGTTCTGAGAGGTTCTTCGGATTTGGATGTCCGATTTCTTTCCGACTCTGCTGAAGAATCAAACTAGCTTCTGATACTTGGCCCACAGGTAGGTGAAGGACCAGGCGAAGTCGCGCGGGCGTTCTTTGATCCAGTGGTTGAGGGCATTGAGATCGATCCACTTACCGTCGCTGACTTCGTCGGGATCGAGGGTAAAGGGTCCTTCTGAACGGCAGTGGTAAACCCAGACAAACTCGTTTCCGGTGGGTCGGCAGGCGGATTCTTTAAAAACGCGCTCCATGGCTTCGGGATCATAGAGGCCTATTTCTTCGCCCAGTTCCCGGCGGGCAGCGGCATCGTAGTCCTCACCACTATCGACGTGACCTGAGCAAGAGCTGACCCACTTGCCGGGCGCCGTATCTTTGCTCATTGAGCGGCGCTGCAGGTAAAGTTCGCCCTTGGCATTGAATACAAAGATGTGAACGGCACGGTGCAGCAGTCCTTTTAGGTGAACGACCGCGCGTGCTTCGGCGCGGAGCACATGATCCTGCTCATCGACGACATCAAAAAGCTCCTCGGCGGACACTGTGGGGTAAGTAAAATTGAGAAGTGGGCTAGACATAAAAAGAGAGTGGTTCACAACAGCATAATACCACAATGACACGATAACCTTACAAAAAGGTCATTTTGCCGTAAATTATTCTGCAGAATCGAATCCTCCTCTCCGGAATCAGTTTAGCCCTGGGACGGAACCGGCACCTTTCCGCAAAGCAACTGGCGGCCCCAACACTTCACCATAGATCAAGGCCACCCGAGCCGCTTGGGGGTCTTGCAAGCTCTGGCGGACAGTTCCAGTAAAGTAACCACCCGTCCGGCGCTTCGGCTGCTCCTCTTCTTTGGTAGTTTTACGCCGCGCTGCGGCCTGCTTTTGCAGTTTTTCAGCCTGCCGCTTGGTGGCCTCAATGCGCTGGAGTTGAGCCTCTATGCCGGAATCATAGGCATTGTCCGACTGGTCCCAGGAAAAAGCCGGCGACGTCGTCTCGTAACCGGAATCGCGTCTCGCCTCTCGGTTTGGTGCGCGCCCGTCCCGGCTTTCGTGGACGACCTCCCGGGTTTTCTTCTGCGTTTCGCGGGTTTCACGGGGGGCCTTCACATCGCTGCGACGTTCGTGCAAGTCTTGTCCGACCGGGGCAGCCTGAGGCGCTGCGCTGCCCGAATCGCGACGACGCTCCATGATTTTTCGCCTAATCTCCTCCTGTATGCGCCGCTGACGCTCAAACGCATCGGCATCATCATTCTCCTCATCCGCACCGCGTTGCCGGGGCAGAGAAGGAGGTGCCGCATCGTCCTCCTTCGACTTCCCGGAAAACATGTTTCCGAAGAAGTAAACGGCCGCAATGGCAAGCGGGATGAGAATTTCGAAAATGTTATCCATATTCGGGATACGGGATACGGGATACGGGATACGGGAGGCAGCTTACTGGCTACAGGGCGCGGGGGGAGGCGAGGCGGGATCGTCCGCCATCGCCATCCGCTATTCGTGATTACTTATTTGTTTTCGTCCCCTTTGGAGATTGCGTCGCGCATATCGGTATCGGACTTGATATTATTCATACGGTAATAATCCATGACGCCGAGGTTACCGGAACGGAAAGCTTCGGCGAGCGCGAGGGGCACCTCTGCCTCAGCCTCGACGACCTTGGCATTCATCTCTTCGACGCGTGCCTTCATCTCCTGCTCGAGGGCGACGGCGGCGGCGCGGCGCATTTCGGCCTTGGCTTGGGCGACATTTTTGTCGGCTTCGGCTTGAGACTCTTGCAACTTGGCGCCGATATTTTCGCCGATATCGATATCGGCAATATCGATGGAAAGGATCTCGAAGGCGGTGCCTACATCGAGGCCGCGTTGGAGGACGACTTTGGAAATACTATCGGGGGATTCGAGGACAGTCTTATAGGAGTCGGCGGAACCGATGGTGGTGACGATGCCCTCCCCTACGCGGGCGACAATAGTCTCTTCGAGCGCGCTGCCGACGTAGTTGTCAAGGTTGGAGCGGACGGTGACGCGGGCGCGGGCTTTGACTTGAATGCCGTCTTTAGCGACGCCGTCGATGGTGGAGCGTCCACTATTGGAGTCAGGGACTTCGATAACTTTGGGATTGATGGAGGTGCGAACAGCTTCGAGGACGGACTTGCCGGTGCCTTTGGTGGCGAGGTCGATGGCGCAAGCGCGCTGCCAGTCGAGGGCGATGTTGGCCTTGTCGGCGGCGATGATGGCTTGGACGGTCTGGACGACATTACCCTCGGCGAGGTAGTGGGCTTCGAGGTCGTTGGCGCTGATTTCGATACCTGCTTTAACGGATGTGATGCGGGCATCGACAATAAGCGAGGATGGAACACCGCGGAGGCGCATGGCGATGAGGGTGGGAAATCCGACAGGGGCACCGGAAAGCAAGGCGCGGAGCCAGATGCTAAAGAAGGTGCCTACAATGAACAGCCCAATAATGAGGAGGAGTCCAAGAATGGCGGCTAGGCCGAGTTGCCAACCGGTGAGGGCGAGGGGGAGTTGGGTGATGTTCATAGTTTTTTGATGATGAGTTTAAAATTATCTTGTCCGGCGACGCGAATGGGTTGATCGGCGTCTATATAACCATCTTGAGAGTAAGCTTCGTAGCTTTGCCCGCCGATTGCAACCTTTCCGCTCGGGTTTAATCGAGTGAGTGCGATACCGTCTTTACCGATGATGGATGCTTCAGCGGGGGCCGTATTGGAGTGGCCAGTAACGGAGGCTTTCAGAAAGAAGGCCCCGCCGAGGGAGGTGCGCGCGAGCACTTTAAACTCGATATAGACGAGCAAGGCAATGGCGGCGGTCGAGCCGACAAAGGTGAGGATGGCCGCGCCCGCGCCGAATGAGGAACCGGCGAGCCAAGTAGCGAGGATGATGCAAAGCGCGGCGATGACGCCGAGAATGCCACCGGGGAGGATGACCTCAAAGAAGACAAGGACGAGGGCGGCGACGATGAGGCCGACGATGGTGCTCATGATGAGGCCTCCTCGACGACCAGACCGAAGTCTGAGTTCTTTTGAACACGAATGGCGGCGCCGTGCTCGATCGGGCCGAGTGCGGCACGCGCTTCATAGCGCCTCCCTTTTATTTCAACACGCCCGCTGGGGAATAAATCAGTGATCGCCACGCCCTTCGTGCCGACCGACGGCAGGTTCGACTCATGCTGGACGCGGATGGTTTGGCTGTCACCCCCGGCGGCCACGGCGAGGACGAGTTTGCGCTCCATCCATGAACCGGGAAAAAAGCGGGAAAGAATGAACGCGCCAACGGCCGTGATGGAAGCCCCGAAGACTAGATTAACCAGTGGTTCGGTCAATAGCTCCGGGGAGATCGAGATGGGCTCGCCTGGCCAGATATCAACCATGGCCCATAGAAGCGAGCCGAAGATAAGCGCGAGCCCGCTGAGGGCAAAGACGAAGACCCCCGGAAAAAAGAAGAGTTCGACCAGCACGAGGATGACGCCGAGGGCGAAGAATAGAACGGCCTCATTCCCGGCGAGCCCGGCAATGTAATGGCTGATAAAAAAGATGCCGAGCAAGACGATGCCCCCGATGCCGAAGAAGCCGAAGCCGGGCGTCTTAAACTCTAGAAAAAGGGCGAGCAGACCGATGCCGAGGAGCGCGGGGGCAAAGGTATTCATCCACTTGGCGATGACCTCGGAATAGGTGACATGGAAGTCTTTAATCTCGTAGTTCCCAGCGCCAAAGCGAGCATCGAGAAGATCGTCCACCGAGTCGTAGATGCCCTTGCCGAGGAGTGGCTGAGCAGGCTCGCCGTATTCGCGCATGGCTTCGCTCGCAGTGAGGGTGAGTAATTCGCCCTCCGGCTTGATGACTTCGTCGCCGATCTTAAGCTCGAAATTAGCGTCGAGCATGGCGCGGATGACATCGGAGCGGTAGGGATAGTCCTCGGTGATGACACGGATATTGGCGCGGAGGTAGCTCTCGACTTTCAAGCGGGCCGTCTCGGGAACGTCTTGCCCGCCGCCTTGGATGACCGCAGAGGCACCCATTTTACCCTGAGGCGCGAAGTAAATCTCCTGCGTGGCGGCGGCAATAAAGGAGCCGGCTGAAATGGCGTCTGGGTTGACATAAGTGGCGGTAATGCCATCGAATTTGGCGAGCATCTCCATCATCTCGATGGTGTAATCGACACGTCCGCCGGGGGTATCCATATCGAGGAGCACCATAGCAACATCATTCTCAATCGCCTCCTTCAAGCCGCGGCGCAGGATGAAAAGGTTTGGTTTACTGATCGCCTCTGTAATCGGGATAACATACACATTCACTGGACCTTCCACAGAGGCGCCTTCCGATTGTTGCAAAGCAAGCGCTCCGTCTTGGCCCGGCAATGACAGGCAGGAGAGGAAAAAAGTGAGCAGGACAAGGGTGATCCGGTAGATCGACATAGTTGTCTAAACATGAAAGGTCCCTGCACTAAGGCAAGCACTCTCAGGTGAATAATTATTAATTCGGCAATTGAAAAGAGAGGAGGATATTTAAAACCGTTAATTTGTTAACTTATCCCGGCGTAACCAAGCGTAGCCAGATTAACGTAGGTATTACGTCCGCCAGAGACGAGCGGGTGAAGACTTGCCCCTAGACCACCTAGATATGGATGGCTTCGCCGAAGACGTCGGCGGCGGCTTCCATCATAGCTTCACTCATAGTGGGGTGGGCGTGGATGGTATTGTGGATCTCCTCAGCGGTGGCTTCGAGCTTCATCCCGAGTCCGTATTCGGCAATCATCTCGGTGGCGTCGGCTCCGACAATGTGGGCCCCGAGGATCTCACCGTATTTCGGGTCGACGAGTAGTTTGACGAAGCCTTCGGCCTGGTTGGAGGCGACGGCCTTACCGGAGGCCTGGAAGGGAAACTTGCCGACCTTGTAGTCGATGCCTTCTTCCTTGAGCTTGTTTTCCGTCTTACCAATGGAGGCGACCTGCGGCAGGCAGTAAGTGCAGCCCGGAAAGTCAGTCACGCGCTGGGGCTTGCCGTGGCCAAACATGCCGTTGACGGCTTGGATGGCTTCATATGTCGCGACGTGGGCGAGCCATGGTGGGCCGATGATATCGCCCGCCGCGTAGATCCCCTTGACGGAGGATTCGTAATTTCCATCCACGGTGACATAGCCGCGATCGAGTTTGAGCTTCACGCGCGAGGAAAGGAGCCCCTCGGTATGGGCCACCACCCCGATAGCTAGCAGGATAGACTCGGCGGTAATGCTCTCCGACTTACCGTCTTTGACGAGGTCCATCTTCACACTCTTGGGGTTGACTTTGATGTTTTCGACGGCGGTGGAGGTTCGGCAGTCGATGCCAGCCTTTTTGAAGGACTTTTCCACCACGACGGCGACTTCGCTATCCTCAACGGGCAGGACCTGATCGAGCATTTCGACGAGGGTGACCTTGGTGCCGAAGGCGTTGAGAAAGTAGGCAAACTCGGCTCCGATCGCGCCCGCGCCGACGATAACGATGGACTTGGGCTGCTTCTTCATCTCCAGCGCTTGGCGGGAGGTCATAACACGCTCACCATCGACCTCTAGGTCAGGGAGGCGGCGCGGTTTACAACCAGTGGCGATAAGGATATTTTTGGCAGCGAGAATCTTGCCCTTATCCTTGCCGTCGGTGACTTCGACCATACCCGGGACGGAGATCGTGCCGGTGCCATTAATGTGATCGACCTTGTTCTTTTTGAAGAGGAAACCGATGCCCTTGGCCATGGTGCCAGCCACGTCGCGGGAACGCCCGATAATCTTGGAGAAATCATAGTCGAGCCCTTTGACGGTGATCCCAAGGTCTTCACTGTGCTGGATCTTATGGTATAACTCGGCACTCTTGAGCAGCGCTTTAGAGGGGATACAGCCCCAGTTTAAACAGGTGCCGCCGGGGCGCTCCTGCTCGACACAGGCGACTTTTTTGCCGAGTTGCCCGGCACGTATTGCGGCAGCGTAGCCAGCCGGGCCACCGCCGATGACAACGAGATCGTATTTTATTGAGGAAGACATAATTGTATAGGCTAAGAAGTAAGGAGCTTATCGCCCTAAGGTAAAGCCGCGAATCGAGCTTTTAGCGATGGAACGGCAACTAGATATCGATTACATCGTCGTCGTCGCCCTTCAGCGGCTTACGGCTCTGCGATGTATTGTGCCCCGCAGGCTCGCCACCACGGCTCGTCCGCACGCTCGTCCGTATCTGCACACGACTGCCCCCGAAAAGAAGATTCGCTGCTGCACCCGTGAGGCTGACGACTAAGGCGCCCCAGAGGGCGTCCCAAAATAAGGGGACATCGAAACCGTCGACCAGTTTGCCGACGAGAAAGAAGAGCAGCGCATTTATCAGCCAGATACCAAGACCAAAAGTCAGTATAATGAAGGGCAATGAGAAGAGCATGAGCAAGGGCTTTAGCACCATGTTACAGAGGCTGAGCAGGAGGACAGCGACAGCGAGAGCAGCGAAACTATCGTAATCAATCCCTATTACCGTGTGCGCGGCGATAATCACGCCGAGCGCGAGCAGGAGCCAAGTTTTGAGAAGCTTTTTAAAATCCATCGAGTCTTAATGCGAATGTTTAGTCGGCTACTGAAGACGCCACCGCATCCATATCCGACATGTAGCGAAAGTGGTAGCTCTCGACCTCATCCGAATCCGGCGGGCTAATGACAAGCGTCACATAATAGAGGTGAGGAGGCACGAGAATGTAGGGCGAACCGAGTGCAGTGTCGCCGGATAGGGGCTTCAATCGATGGTAGTCGCGAGTGCGACTGCGGATCATGTTTTGGTCAAAGCGAATGGTAACTCCCGACACTTCGGGCTCCATGATGAGGCCTTCGTCATCAAGCCAGTAGAGGCGCATTAGGTTATCAACGAAGCGGAAATTCAAATCCGGTGCGTCTTCGCGCTCGACCGTGTAACCGCTATGCAGTGGAAGTGCACCTACCTCAAAGGGAGGTGCACTGGGCTCCGGCAGCGCCTGCTCTTTCTGAGCGCATAGTAAAGGTGCCGCGCAAAGGCTTAGGGCGAGAATAAAGGCTTTCATGTAAATAAATTACCTAAATATTCGAAGAGTTCAACCCCCAGCTTCGCTCTGCTCACATTGAATACGGGCCTTGATCTGACGGATTTTTTCGAGTCGCTCGGCTGTGGCAGCTTCTGCACCAGCTTGACTGGGCTCGTAGAATCGCTCAGGCGCAAGCATGTATTCCTGCCCGGAGATGGCCTGTGGATAATCGTGGCTGTAAAGGTAGTCCTTCCCGTGGTCTAAAGCCTTGTTGGTCTTGGTATGGGCGTCACGCAGCCAGAGTGGGACCGATTGTGCGGGCTTTTCCCTGAGTGATTTCTTAACCGCTGCGATAGCGCGGGTGGTGGAATTGCTCTTCGGGGAAGTGGCGAGGTAGAGGGCCGCATGAGCAAGGTTATACTCGCACTCGGGGAGTCCGATTTTTTCGCAAGCCTCAAAAGCCGCCACGGCCACCGTGAGTGCGTGTGAGTTGGCCAGACCGATATCCTCAGAAGCAAGAATCACGAGACGACGGGCGAGAAAGCGGGGGTCCTCCCCTCCTTGCAGCATTTTAAAGGTCCAATAGAGTGCCGCATCCGGATCGGAACCACGAATACTTTTAATCATGGCCGAGGCGTGGTCGTAGTGCTCGTCTTCGTCACGATCGTAGCGGATCTGCCGCTCGCGTGCGAAAACCTCCACGGCAGTGGCATCGATATGAGCACCCAGCGGCTGGCTGAGGACCAGCGTCTCCAGGGCGTTGAGCGCCCGCCGAAGGTCACCACCTGAAAAGTCGGCCACGGCACGATACACCTCGACATCCGCCGAACAGCGATGGTGCCCGAGGCCACGCTCTGCGTCGCTGAGGGCGATTTCGAGGACGGACGCCACCGCATCGGGCTCAACCGGCTCGAGCCGAAAGAGGTGGCTTCGACTGAGGAGCGGCGCGTTGACGTAGAAACCCGGGTTGTGGGTGGTGGCGCCAATCAAGCGGATATTGCCGGCCTCCACATCAGGCAGGAGCAAGTCCTGCTGTGATTTATTGAAGCGGTGGATCTCATCAATAAACAGAATCGTGCGCTTTTCCACCTCATAGCGGGCCAGCCGCAGGACCTCCCGCAGCTCGGCGACATTGGACAGCACCGCATTAATACGGACAAATTTACTCTTCGTTTCCTGAGCAATGACCTCCGCCATGGAGGTTTTCCCGCAGCCCGGCGGACCATAAAAGATGAGACTTCCGAAATTATCCGCCTGAATGAGTCGGGGCAGCAGGCAAGCTTGGCCCACAATATGATCCTGACCAATGATCTCAGTCAAACACCGCGGGCGCATACGCACCGCCAGGGGCCGCACTCGGGGTGCAGACGCTTCCCTCTGCGGATCCTGGAAAATGTCTGGTTGATCTAAATCTATCGACACGCCAAAAGACTCAGATATGTCCAAATACCTTGCAAGAACGAAGGGTGGGCAACTAGCATCTCCACTAACGCTCGACTAGGTGGATATAAAAACACAATTCTCACAGCGCGCCCCTGCACTGTTCATCCTCCCCGGGATGCTCTCAGGGCTGCTACTCGCCCGAGCCATCCCCGCCAGTCCTTCGGCGGCTCTGGCTGGGCTCGCCCTTGCGATACTGTCCTGGCGGCTCGCGGTGCGGGGCAAATCCGGCCTGTGGATGCTCGCTTTCACCGCCAGCACAGTCCTTGGATTCTGGGCCTACGGCACAGCCCGACTCCCCGCCCAGCCAGACTCTGAGTTCCTCTCCATGCCACCCCGGGAAACGGTGCTGGAGCTAAAAATCAAGCGAGTCATGCAAGCTGAAAACAGCTTTGGGAAATCCTCTGGGGTGGCTCGCGTGCTCAATGCCCCGAAAACGAGCCGTCTGCAACAAAACAGCCTCATCTACTTCCGCCTCTCCCGCGATGATACGGCCGAGCTCAATATAATGCGAGACCTCACGATTCGGGCGACAGGCGTGCTTCACCCCATCTCCGAACAGGTGCCGGCGGATTCCTTCGAGAGCTATCTGAAAGAGACCGGCATACACTACAAATTCCAGCAGACCAGCCAGTCGGAGGTGACGCAGGCGGCATCCCCCTTCAATAGACTGTGTCACCAAACGAATATAAAGTTTCAGGATTTCCTGCGCCTCGGGGAACCTCCTGAAAGCCAGCTCAGCCAGATCTATATTGCCATGCTGCTCGGGCAGAAGGCTCAGCTTACCCCCGAGCAAAAAGATCGTTTCAAAATAACGGGCACCATGCATCTGTTTGCCATAAGTGGCCTACATATAGGCGTCATTGCCACCGTGATCTGGCAGATGCTACTACTTTGCCGCCTCCCATCAAATATCACACCTTTTATCGGGCTCCCCCTACTCTATTTTTATGTAGAAGTCACCGGCGGCGCCCCTTCTGCGATTCGCGCTTTTCTCATGGTCGCCTTTTTCTGGGCAAGCATAGCGGTGCAGCGCCAACGATCCCCATTGCCGGCACTTGCCGCATCTGCAGTGCTGGTGCTCCTGATACAACCCTCGCAACTCTGGCAAATGGGGTTTCAATTATCCTACCTGGTGGTCATCAGCATTATCATGTTCGGGCTGCCCTTACGGGAAAAGCTCTGGCCGCTGCTGAAGCCCAATAAATTTCTGCCCGAAGCCGACTGGTCCACCTATCAAAAAACAAAATGCTGGCTCATGGATAAGTTGCTGCTCCTTCTGGTGATCAGCTTGTCAGCCTGGCTGGCAAGCGCCCCTCTAAGCGCAGGCTTTTTCGGTTTTATCGCACCCTATGCGATTCTAGTTAATATCCTGCTGGTCAATATAGCGGCTCTGGTCATTAGCGGCGGGGCTATCGCCCTCTTCGTCGCCAGCCTCGGGCTCGTTGAACTGGCAGCCTTTATAAATCATTCAGCTTGGTTGGGCATAAGCCTGATGGATGCGATTGTGCGACTCAACGTCGAGCTACCCTGGGCCACAGTGAAATGCCCGAATTTCCCGACGATGGTCAGTTATCTTGGCGTGCTCGTTTATACCGCTTTTATTCTTACCATTGGCAATACGAGTCGCCCGATCATGCGCTTTGCTCTGCCGCCCATCATCATTTTTACAACGCTAGCGCTTGGATTAGCGCTCGGGTGATTGTAAAAAAAGGCCCACTCCTGCGAGTGGGCCTTAAAAATGAGTTTGCCTGCGCTTAGCTGCGGCGACGGAACTTCGACTGGAACTTCTCGACGCGACCAGCGGTATCGACGAAGCGCTTTTCGCCGGTATAAGCCGGATGGGAATCCGCAGTGATATCGCAAATCACTACTTGATACTCCACATCATCAATGACCTCGGTCTTGTTGCCACGCATGGTGGAGCGGGTGAGAAACTTGTGCCCTGTTGAAACGTCGACGAATGCGACAGGGTTGAGCTTGGGATGAATTTCAGCTTTCACGGATATTCTTGTTGGTTAGTTAACCCTGACGCGCCTTGAAGCGTGGGTTTGATTTACAAATGACATAGACACGGCCCTTCCGGCGCACGACTTGGCAGTCCGGGTGACGGTCTTTGAGAGACTTGAGTGATGAAACAACTTTCATAGCGGAAAATTAGAAGAATTGGAGAAAAAAGGGTGCACCGGATGCTCTGTCAATGGCAAAGCAGGAAATTTTCGAACAACGAGTCAGGCTTTTTCATTTGGCTCCTGGTGGGGAAGATCGATGGCATCGCCTGAACGGGGATGGTGCCATGCGCCATTCGGCATGGGCTCGTGGTCCGGGACAAGCGCAGGCGCTACAAATGCTCCACCCGGATGCCACTCTCCGCCAATATTTCTTTGACCAGTTCGTCGTTTCGGTAGTCGTGATGATATTTAATACACCGGATGCCGGCAGCCGCGAGGATCTTCGCACAATTAATACAGGGGAAATGAGTGATATAAACGGTGCTGCCTTCCAGGGAGACACCACGTCTGGCAGCGTCACTGACTGCATTCTGCTCGGCATGGACAGTCGCCTGCTCATGGCCATCGCGAAGCCGCGAAACATGAGGCGCTCCGGGCAAAAACCCATTGTAGCCCGCAACAATAATTCGGTTCTTCTGAGTCCCCCCGGAAACAATCACGCAGCCTACGTGCAAACGCTCACAACTGGATCGAGTGGCCATCAGCATGGCAGTCGCCATAAAATAAACGTCCCAACTGGGGCGATCCGGCCATGCCTGGGTCAGTTGCTCCAAATCATTTAAAGCTGAATGCCAGTGACTCTCGTTTTTTTTCATAACACCCGCTGATAAACGAAACAAAAGAATCCCGCAACTGCCAACATCACTGAGGGAAGACGCGAAGCTCTAAAAACCCAGCTGGCAGTTGAGCCAGAGTGGCGGGATGAGCCAACCACTCCAAGACCTCAGCATCCAAGGCATCTGAGCCGGAAGATTGCTCCAGCAAAGGAGCCCCGATGGGGAAACCCGGTGCCGACATATTCAAGATGAAGACGACAGGGCGTGTCGCCAATTCCTCCGACTGCAAATCGACCTCTAGGCGGATATTGTAATCGACCGGATACACTTTGTTACCGCTCATGATCGTAACGAGCGCCACGGAACCAGCGGCTTCGAAGGTTTCAAGCTCGGTTTCCTGCTGCCCAAAACTGCTGAGAAGGTCCCAAAAACGTAAATCGAGAAGGTCTGAAGGCTGCTCCACCCGGGCAACACCCGAAAGTGATAGCCCAGTCGGCCTGACCTCATCCATCAGTTCAATGCTCGGCTCAAAGTCTGAAAAATTTCGCCAATCCGGAACAATCCTAGATGAGAATACCTGCGCCGCAGAACTCCACTCTCCCGGCACGAATAAGGGCGCTGAGTCAAAGAGGCTGGCTTGCTCGACCAACTCGGAGGCGTCCGCTTCAATCTCTGTTGAGACCAATGTAATAAAGGCGGGATCTTCTTTACGGTTAGGCAGTGGATCGGATGCGATCTTAAAAATCAAGAACCCTAAAAAATGCGCCAATATGCCTAAAAGTAAGGCTACCCGGAGCAGCGGCGAAAGATGCCTCGCATTCCGTGTCTTAAGAGAATCTGCCACCGGCTCACTCATCTTCTTGCAATAAGTTTAACTCCCGCCGGCCCCTGGTCCTGTGGGCGGCAGCAGTTCCTCGATCGTGTCTTTTTTCTTACCCGCCAATTGCACCTGATTAAAACCTGCTGCTTTAGCAAGTTCGCAGAGCCGCAGAAAATCCTGCATCTCCATCGAATAATTTGCCTTAATTAGCAGCACCCGGGTCTCTCGATCCGAGCTTTCAATGTAACGCTTGAAGCCACGCTCGATCGTCCCGGCATTGACGACAGCACCGTCAAAAAAAAGCATCCCGTTATTACCAATCGTCAGAACGGCAACCGCTTGCGGTGAGTGCTGCATCCTCATTTCTGTATTCGGTAGATCGACACGAACACCCGGCAGAGAGACAAATCTTGTGAACAGCAAACTCACAAGCATGGCGATGACGATCATATCGAGCACCGGAATAAAGTCGATCCGCGTATCCGCTCGACGAAGACGAGCCCTAAATGCAAAAGGCTCCGCAAAGGAAGTGCCCGGCCGACCGGATGGCCCCTGTTCGTCCTTCCTCATGTTTTTTTACTGGAGTCAGTTGAAACGGTCGGGGACGACAATTCCCGATCCGACACCAGGAACTCAAAGATCTCATGCCCGACCCATTCAAAATCATGCACCAGCGCCCGGACGCGTCCCAAAAGGAAATGGTGCGCCAAGACCGCCATCACACCAATCGCCAAGCCACTCGCAGAGGTAATCAGCGCTTCTGCAAGTAGTCGGCTAAACTCCCCACTATCGGCATTGGCCGCCTCCAGAAAGTATAGCGCTTGTAGTGTTGAGATGAGCGTGCCGAGAAACCCCAACATCGGAGCGACACGGGCAAGCGTCGCCAACGTGCCAATTCTCCTTTCGAGCACCGGAATCTCAACAATCGCTGCCCCTTCGATCGCCGAGTGTATGATCTCCTTCGACTCACTATAATGCAGCAAAGCCGATTTCACAATTCGAGCCAGCGGCCCCGGGGTATCCTCGCATAGAGCAAGCGCCTCCACCAGACGCCTCTTACGAACCAAATTTTTAATTCCTGCCAGAAAGTCCTCCGTCCCGATTTGACCTTTGTGCAGGTAAAGCGTGCGCTCGATAAAAATCACAAACCCGATTAGGCTGACGAGTAACAATGGATACATCACCGGCCCACCCTGCAGAATAAAATTATGTCCTATGAAATCCATAAAGCTTCGATCATTATATTTTTTAAAGGTTATCGCCCAGCTGTAATTGGCTGATACGCGAAAGAGCCAAACTGCGCCCCGGAAGGTTAAAGGCCACCAACTTTCGATACAATTTTCCGGCCTCACGGAACTCCCCCTCAGCTTCCAGCAAATCGCAGAGAGAAAAAATCGTCCGGGAGAGCCAGTAGCGCCCAATGGCCGTGAGGCCTGTCGCATTAGAGGAATCAAGAAGATAGCGGCTGGCGATCAGACCAAAAACAGTCTTTGCCTCTCTAGGATCATTATTCCTCACAAGGATACGGCCCCACTTGTAGCCTGCCTCGATTTGGACTTCGATCGGCAGGTCCGGCTGGTCCACCAAGCGCTCCAAAATAGACAGAGCCTCAACGACTTGCCCCCCTCCATCTTGAGCCAGAGCCGCAATGCAGTCGGCCCGGGAGAGCTCCGAGGCGTAGCGGAGACGATGGCCCGGAAAACGGTTTATCAAGTTTTCATAAATCAACTGTGCGCCCGCGAAGTTATTCATCAAGCGAAGCAAGTCACCCTGTTTCAATCCCGCGTAGTAAACCAAATCACTCTCCGGAAAATCCTGAACCAGCCGATCAAGCAGCACCACGGCCTCGCCAAAGTGATCAGGCCCTTGTCGTTGAGAGTGCAATGCCGCCTCAAATAAAGCCTGAGGAACCAAAGTGCTACTGGGATAATCCTGAGCAAATTGTATGAGAACCTGCTTGGCTGAGCCAAAATCATCGACCGATGCATGATAAGCCGCCTCCGTAAAATAAGTCCTTTGAGCTGCTATATTCTCGCTGAAGTCCTTCCGAATCGTCGCAATGACATCGAAAGCGAGCTCGACATTATTAAGTGCCAACATCGATTCGGACTGGAGCAGCAAGAGCTCCGACTTCAGACGAGTGCTCTCCTCCGGGTCGAGAGCCTCTGCAGGCATCGAATCGATTCGTGTCAACAGGACGTCCAGTTTATCAGGAATTTCAAGGCTATCACCTAATTGCAGGCTAATGTAGGCCTCCAACCAACGTAAGCGAAGGTCCAGCAAGGCCGGAACAGACGAAGTATTTTGCCCAATCAAGAAACGCAGACGCTCAAGGGCTCGCTCGGCTTGCCCGTTAGCCTGAAGGGCCAGGGCAATACTCCACTCGACCCGCCAACGATCCCCGTCTTCCATTTGGCCCGCAAGATCCGCCTGATCTATTTGCACCAGAGCGGCTTCAATCCCACCCGACCTGATTTGAGAAATGACCAACCTCAAAAGCAGATTTGAGCGACCTGAATCTTGCTCGAAACCTGAATTGCTCGATTCATAGAAATCCACTGCATTCGAGTAGTCACGATTCAAAAAGTAGCAGTCCCCGATTAAGCGATTGAGCTGAGCAACCACCTTAGGATCCGAGGACCGCTCGCGAAGATCCAACAAATAATCAGCGGCAACACGATATCTGGGTGGATCGCGTTGAATTGCCGCATAAGCAAGGAGCCTAAAGACGCTGCCGATTTCAGAAAAGCCGGGGAATTGCTCCAGCAGGTAGCGTGCATCGGCTTCCGCGAGCGCGGTTGTTTCCGGGTTGGCCAAGGCAAGCTGGCAGCGCATGTAATAAAACTGAGCGAGTAAGGGATGAGGCTCCGGTTTTAAAATAATCTCATTGAGCAAAGCCATGAGCTCCGCTTCACCTTCTGGCACGGAAGCCATCAACTGCAGCGCCATTACAGTGGCTTCCGAATCGATCCCGGCCCGAATCAGCTCTTTTAATGAAGACCAGCCCGCACTGGAATCAAGCCCCAGGATCAGGGCTTTCAATAGCAGTAAATTCGCACGTTCCTCAAGCGAGTAACCCACCCTCTCATCAGCGATTTCCGAATCCAATACGCGAATCGCTTCCACATCCCTGTCCACACCGTGCAAAAGGACGACATATTCCATCAAAAACGGAAAAGCCACAGCCTGCCCGCTTAGCGCTTCATATTTCTCCCGAATTTCCACCAGGAGATTTTCGTCCGTTTGGGATTTCAGTATTTTTTGCCTGAGGATTAAACTGGAAAACAAAGCGGACTGCATTGAACTGGCCGCAGCGCCTTCCGCCGATTGAAAGTAATCTTCGGCACGGCTTAAATTACCCTCAGAATCTGCAAGGATGCCATTGAGCAAGAAGAACCAGGGCAAATCAACTTTGCTTAAAGCGTCCGGTTCGATACCCGAAAGCTCGGCACGAATCGCACCAGAATCCAGAGCACCCGCTTTACCGTAGAGAATACTGGCTCTATACAAGCTGCGTCTATTCGCCTCATGGAGGACGGGTAAACTGCTCAATATTTCCGACGCTTTTTGGTATCTCGCCTGAGCAATCAGCGCCGCAACATAATCGAGAGTTATTCCAGCCCTATCGTCATCAGTTAAGTCTGCGTCTTCCAATATTGACCCGTAGATGTCCGCCGCTGTAGCTGACAGCCCCGATTGCAGAGCAATTTTGGCCGCCTCCGCCTTCCACTCGTATTTCACGGCAGCGATTTCCCCCGGGAGATATGCCCTGTTGCCGACTAGCGGAACTTGGGCAGCCGACAAAACGGCCTCGGCGCACAGGCAACACAAGAAAGCACAGGAAAAAGCAAATTTTGGGAGCGGCCTAGTCAAACGAAACAAATTAAGGATTTAGCTGATAAGAAACGGAGGTCCCGGAGGATGCAACGGCTTAGTGAAAGGACTTCGGATTTAGCCCCGCGTGGTCCGGCGACTACCGGGCTATGCAGGGCATGCTTCGTCAGCGGCAATCTCCCCACGGCCTACCATGCGTAGCTCGCAGAGCGAAGCATGGTGCCCCCACTGGGAATCGAACCCAGATTAACTGTTTAGGAAACAGCGGTTCTATCCATTGAACTATGGGGACCGTTCCTGATGAATCTCTAATCGTAAGCGGCTCTGCTTCAAGAGCGGATTGCACTGTCTCATGAATAATCCGGATTGGGAATGAAAAATGTCTTAAATTAAGGCTTGCAGGCAGCAGGTGACTCCCTACTTTCTTCGGCTCCATGAGTGCAGACAACAAGACACCCAACCGATCCCTCAACCCGATGGACTACACGTTTAATGACGTGGAGATGCTTTCACGTTTCATTACGGAGACTGGCAAAATACTACCTCGCAAGGTAACCGGGCTTTCCGCAAAACATCAGCGACGCATCACCAATCGCATTAAACAAGCGAGGAACATGCTGACAATGCAGTAAGTCCTTGTAATAAGCCTATTACAAATAGCTCATTTCGATCCTTCTCTTTTACGGAGAAGGATTTTTTATTTCCAAGAAGATGATGGCCTCACAAGAACGCATCCTGGACAGTAGTGCGCACTCGCTCGGAGAATGCGCACGCCTACTCCAAAACGATGAGCTCGTAGCGGTTCCCACCGAGACGGTTTACGGACTTGCGGGGAATGCACTTTCAGGAAAAGCAGTTCGTAAAATATTTAGCGTAAAGGGAAGGCCGCTCATCGACCCCCTCATCACCCACTTTAAAAGTGCCAGAGCAGCTTTTTCCCTGGTGCATGGATCTGGGGCCGCCGAAGCCCTTGCTGCAGAATTTTGGCCAGGCCCTCTCACTCTGGTGCTCGAAAAGAAGCCGGATATTCCTGATTTAGTGACTGCGGGGCTCAGCAGTGCGGCGGTCCGGGTGCCCAGCCAACCGCTCATGTTGGCACTGCTGGAAATACTGGATTTCCCTCTGGCAGCACCCAGCGCCAATCCATTTGGATATGTCAGCCCCACTCGACCAGAACATGTCGCCCAGACACTTGGTCCCAAAATTGGTGCTATATTGGATGGTGGCCCATGCCTCCATGGAATCGAGTCGACCGTCCTGGATCTGCGAGACCCAAAAGCGCCTCGAATACTTCGCCCGGGTCCAATCTGCGCCGAAGCAATCGAGGCAATCCTCGGCCGAAAAGTCGACATGCCACTGGATTCACCTCCTGAAGGAGCCCAAGTATCTCCCGGACAATTAACGAAGCACTACAGTCCGAGAACTAAAATCAAAATCGTGGCGAATGGGCAACTCCGCTTCGCCTTACAGGAAGGAGAGGCGATCATTGCCAACAAGAAGCCGACAATTGCCGGTCAAGACCATCTCTACTGGCTTTCTGAAGACGGCAAGCTTGAGGAGGTGGCCAGAAATTTTTTCGACTTACTCCAAAAACTCGACCGGATGCACTACACATGCCTGACGATCGAAGCCGCTCCAGAGGTGGGCATTGGCATCGCATACAATGACCGTCTCCGGAGGGCGGCTTCCTGTTGAATGCTCGGACCAAAAGCGAGGGCTTTCGGCTACGGATAAGAATCTAATTGCTTGGTCCAAAAGCGAAGGCTTTCGGCTACGGGTAAGAATTGTGATGCTCGGTCCAAAAGCGAAGGCTTTCGGCTACGGATAAGAATCTAATTGCTTGGACAACCCACGAGGCCGCAGGCAGCCAAATTAGGACTTCATCTCAAGCTTCTCAGCACCCGTCTCGTCGGAGATTGCTGACTCGATTTCGTCCTCCTGATGAACGTAATACTGTTGATAAGAATTATCGGAATAGTGCGAGTAGTAGTAGCTGGATAATGAACTGCTTATATTGTTCAGAATCGCACCGAAGACAGGTGTGTTTGAATCCCAGAGTCGGCGCACATTCACGACCGCCGATTTACGCTTAACCGTATTAAATTTAATCACGTATAGGACGCCATCAACGAGAGGAAGAACGCTAAGTGCATCGCTAACCGCAGCCAATGGTGGCGAGTCAATGATGATACGGTCATAGCGGTCACGCAATTCAGCCATCATGGATTCAAACTGTGCACTATTCAGGACCTGAGTGGGATTTTTGGATTTTCCACCTGTGGGCAGCACGTCCAGGTTTGGATACACTTCCTTGATCAAAACCTCGTCCAGACTGAGGCCTTGCTCAATGTGACTCAGTAAGCCCTTTTCATTTTCCAACTGTAACGAGCGAGCCACATTCGGCAACCGCAGGTCACCGTCCAGAAGCAGTGTCTTTTCACCATGGTTGGCGAAAGTGAGAGCCAAATTGGAACTAATAAAGGACTTGCCTTCGCCTGGCACCGTGCTGGTGGCTAGGATCACCTTGGCGTTCTTACTCTCGTCGTTGAGCTTGAGTGCAGAAAGTATGGTACGGAATGTTTCCGTAACGTGCCGGTCCACATTCGAGGCAACGGCTTGCGCTTTCGTGTTGGTATCAAGTTTCTTAATTCGTGGAACGACGCCGAGCATCGGCAAGCCAATCGTGGCTTCGATATCAAAGGCACTCTTCACGCGGTCATCCAAGAAAGCTACGCCAAATACCAAAGCGGTGCCGACAGCCAGTCCCCCAAAGAAGCCGGCGGCAAGATTCATGACCACATTTGGAGATGAGGGTCTATCGTCCGGAGGAGGAGAAGCTTCGTCAATGATACGCGCATTGGGATTCTTCAAATTCACCTGAGCTTTCTCAGTTGTCATGCGGGAGTTGAGCGCTTGAAAGAAAAGTTCTTGGGTTTCCAACTCACGCATAATTGTGCTGAATTCAACCCTTGTCTTACTGAGATCGATTAACTCTTTCTCCTTTTCTGCCAAGCGTTTGCTGGCGAGTTCGAAATTTGCTTGGGTCTCCAAATATCCCGCATAGACTTTATTCACCGCATTGTCTAAGGCTGATTTGAGCTCTTGCTCCGCCTCCTGCAGAGTCTGGAGTTGCTGAATCATGATCGGATGCTTTTCCCGGTAGCGCTTAGAGAGAGAAGATATATTAATCCGTGTGCTTGAAATCTGGGATAAGAGGGAGGAAACGCGCTCCTGCTCTGCAATAAAGGAAAGTTCCCAAAGATCTTTACCTTCACGTTTATAGTTTTCGATCAGCTTCCATTTGGTCTCAAAATTATCGAAGGCGTTTTTATTATTCGACTTGATCATGTTGAGGTTAGCAAGCTGCTCCCTCGCGATATTTTCCTGACTATCGAGAGAAACGGCGTTGTTTTGCTCTCGGTAATCCGCTAGCTTATACTCGAGTTCTTCGACGCGGTTTCTCTGCTGATCCGCCCGGATGCGCAGATCCTCAACCGCCTTCATCGAACCATCAATATTCAGCTTAAGATTATAGTCGATAAACTCTTTGGCGAATAGGTTCGCCACTTCTGCAGCCACAACCGGATCAGGGTGAGAGTAAGCTATATTAATCATCAGGCTCATGCGCCGGGGGATGATTTGACGATTTCGCCCTAAAACTTCAGCTGGGGTAAGCGGACCTCGCATACTCAGGGCATCCGTATAAGGTGCCATGAAACGTTGACGCATCTCATCCTGCAGGCGCTGCTCCACGCCCATAATGATCGTGGAGCTCTCTAAAATACTGATCTGTGTATTTAAGTCTTCTGCGGAGTAAATCTGGTTTTGCTCCATTTGCATGGTATCACCCAAAGCCGATGGATCGTCCCTGAAAAGCTGCACCGTAGCGGCCGCCGTATATACCTTGGTCTTATTGAAGGTATAAAGTATCGAACCAGAAAAGATAATAAAGAAGGCAACGATCAAATACCAGACTCTCTCACGGAACATGAGAAAGTAGTCCCTGAAAGAGCGTTGTGGCGCGCCGTCACCGCCACCGCCACCGCCATAACCACCATAGCCGTAGCCTCCGCCATAGCCGTAGCCTCCGCCGTAGCCTCCGCCATAACTTGGATCGGGACCCCCTCTTACGTATTGATTCTTCATTCAGTCAAACAATTTTTTATTTTGCAGGCGGTTCAGATAATGCGCTCAGGCACCCAGACCGTGTCCCCCTCTTTTAAAACGAGATCTTTAACATCAGGATCCGTGACGATGCGGGTAAAGTTAACCTCCATTTGTTGGGCACGACCCGTATTATCGACACGCTTCACAGTAATTGACTTGGGGTTACCTAAACGACTCACCCCACGAACTGCGGCAATCGCTTCGATCAATGTCAGATCCCGATCCGGTGGAATTTCTACGACGCCAGGGTTGTTCACTGATCCCAGCACGTGGACCATCCTGGGCGAGAAAGAAGTAACCAGCACAGAAACTTGCGGGTCCACTAGGTAATCCCTGTTGTAGAGGTCGGTAATCAGTGACTGCGCTTCGCCGACAGTCATACCGCCGATTTTCACCTTCCCTATGAGCGCAAGAGCAACTGAACCATCTCCTTCGACCCGAACAGTCTTTTCCAGATCCTGCTCCTGATAGACCTCCACCGATATAACATCAGAGGGCTTCAACACATAATTTTCCCCTACGATAATGCCTACCCCGCTCGAACCACCGGAACGACCAGAGGCATTTCCACTTGAACCCCCGTCGGAAGATGAACCGCCGAAAGAACCGCTGGAAGAACCGCTGGAGCCCCCATCTTGGGCATACCCTAAGCCTGAGGATGCCAGCAGAACGAAAACTAGTAAATAAACACTTTTAATGGTATGCATAGAGAGAAAACGCCTCGTTAAGAGGCATTGAGAACGCAACTAAACTAATTTGTTCGGAAATAAATTAGTAGCGAAGTGAAGCAGAGATATCGATCGTGTGATCTACGTAGCTATAACTCCTACCTGCGCGTACCAGATTCGAATCATTTTCGGTGTAGGTATAGCCCGCTCCAAAGCTCCAATACTGGTTCGGTGTGTAGGTCAAGCGTGCCCCCAGACGGTATTGATTGTCTTCGCGATTGCTTTGGTAATCCCGCAGAGTGTAATTCGCAAATGCGGAAGCCGCATAATAGCTATTGATTGAATAATTGGAGGACAGAGAAATCGTGGTGTTTTCCGATGACACACCTTCCCCACCGACTCCGAAGTCGCGGGATAAGCCCATCGTGGTGGTCAACTTAGGCGTCGTTGCCCAAGTCAGAGTTGAGTCGAGACCCAGCGTGCTGTCGG
>Ga0306899_1000273_pt1 | contig 29509 bp, 17 predicted proteins | sample AntRauMFilla3764_FD_190407 | JGI IMG/M metagenome (GOLD analysis project Ga0306899, IMG submission 190407) | Saline lake microbial communities from Rauer Islands, Antarctica - Metagenome Filla 3 #764 (v2) (version 2) | ecosystem: Environmental > Aquatic > Non-marine Saline and Alkaline > Saline ... | reverse complement strand
TCCTCTGGATCCTTCGCCTTGCTCGCGACCATGACGGGGCCGAAGGTCTCCTCGTTAAACGCGCACATTGTTTCGGTGACTCCAGCGAGCAGTGTGCAGGGGTAGAAATAGCCCGGACCTTCCGGCAACTCTCCACCGAGCAGGCATTCGGCACCTTCCTCAATGGTTTGCATGACTTGGCGGTGCAGGTTCTCGCGAAGATCCTCCCGCGCGATGGGCCCGATGGCGGTTTCCGATTGTGTCGGATCGCCCACTTTGATTTTGGCCAAGCGCTCCTTGAGCATGCCAACAAACTTTTCATAGACCGGAGCTTCGATAATAATTCGTTTGGCAGCGATACAGGACTGACCGGCGTTGATGACCCGGGAGAGCGTGGCCAAGTCGGCTGCCGCTTCTAGGTCGGCATCGGCGAGCACGACAAAAGGGTCCGAGCCACCAAGTTCCAGCACGGAATGTTTTACTTCGCTGGCGGCGGTCGATGCGACGATAGCGCCGGCCTTACTGGAACCGGTAAAAGACACGGCCTGAATCGCGGGGTGGCGGATGGCCTGCTCCGCCAGTGAGGTCGGAATCGGCAGGTTACAGAGGATGTTGGCTGGTGCGCCGGCATCGCGGAAGGCCTTTTCCAGAGCGACTGCGCAGGCGGGCACATGCGGGTCGTGTTTCATCACCACCGTATTGCCCGCCATGAGTGCGGGAACGATGCCGCGCATAGCCACCCAGATGGGGGCATTCCATGGGAAGATGCAGAGGATCGCGCCAAGCGGCTGGTAGCTGACATAGCTCTTCGAGGCATCGCTGGCGATGACCTCGTCCTGCAGATACTCCACAGCATGTTCGGCATAGTGCTCCGCGCACCAAGCTCCCTTCTCCACTTCCGGACCCGCCTCTTTGACGGGCTTGCCCATCTCTGCGGTCATGAGGGCACCGATCGCGTCCTTATTATCGCGCAGCTGCTTGGCTACGGCATAGAGGACTTTTGCACGCTCGACGATACTGGTCTTGCGCCAGGTTTCGGCAGCCGATGCGGCGGCGTCGATGCGCTCCCGCAGGCCGTCCTCGTCGAGTGATTCAACTTCGTGGGCTTTTTCCCCTGTCGCGGGGTTGACTGATACTAACATATTTCGGTTCCTTTCACGTTCATGGATTGTTCTTCTTCGACATCGCGGGGCTTCACGTTCGGCGGTGCTTTATCTTGATCGACTTGGTTGACCTTGAGCTCATGCACCCTGTCGGTCTGCGAGTTTTTTTTCACCACAAAGTCCTTATCCAGGGTAAAGAAGGACTCGCAGCCGTCTTCTGTGATATAGATCGTATCTGATATCCCGCAGGCCTTGTCACCGTCCACACCCCACATCCAAGGGATGACGTGGAAGGTCATGCCCTCGCGAATCACGTAGGCGTCCCCCTGCTTCAGGCTAATAATATAGCCCTCATCCCAACTCGGGGGAAATGCGATGCCAATGGAATAGCCGGAACGGGTGATCAGCGAAGCGCCGATCTCGTTACTGGAGATGACCCCGCGGATCAAATTATCGGCATCCGAGACGGTCATGCCCGGCTGGATGTTCCCATACAAAAGTTGCAGGGCGGACTTCATCAGCTCCTGCGCCTTATACATGGAGTCCGAGAGTTCACCGAGCACGATGGTGCGCATCATGGCGGTGTGGTAGCGGCGATAGCAGCCGCCCACTTCGAGAAAGACGTGCTCGCCCTCCTGCACCGTGCGCCCCTCCCAAGTGGCGTGGCCGATCATCGTGCGCGGGCCGGAAGTCACGTAAGGCATGACCGCCGGGAACTCACCACCCGCATTGAACATGGCGGCGCTGATGGCCGCGCCGATTTCGTTCTCGGTGACACCGGCCACACTGGCTTCGATGCCGGCTTTCATACCCTCCTCCGTGGCGATGGCCGACTTGCGCATAATGCCGATCTCGGCAGGCGACTTGCGCACCCGGCCCGACTCGACGATACCGAAGCAGTCCAGCAGGCGTGCGTTCGTCAGGGTCGTGCGAATACGATCCTGCTGGTAGGCGGGGAAGAAGTAGCTGTTACGCTCGTAGCCGATGCGCTTATCGGCCAGGCCGAACTCGCGAAGTGCGTCAACCAGCATTTGGATGGCGTCACCGGTATCCGGATACGGGCGCGTCAACTCGACCCAGGTGCGGGCATGGACGTTCGACTCCTCCAGCTTCCGGGTGATCATGAAGGGCTCGTGGTCGAGCGGCACGACGAGGGCCTGAAAGAACGAATAGCCCGTGGTCTGGTAGTCGGTCAGATACATCAGGTTTTCCGGGTCGCTCACGATGACGGCATCGAGGTGGCGGCTGATCATGCACTTGCGCAGGTGCACGATCCGTTCCTGGTATTCCTCGAAGGGAAAGGTCATGTCGTCTCGTGCTATCATACGTTTTGCATAACCTCTCCTGCGATATGGGTGATAATTTTTAGCCCGGCTTCGAGTTGGTCGTCGGGGATAGTGAGTGGTGGGATGAGTTTGAGGACGCGGCCGCCGGTGCCACAGGGGCAGATGAGCACGCCGGCAGCGAAGCACTTTAGCACGACCGCCTTGACGCGTTCGCCATTGCCGAGATCGAGACCGGCGATCATGCCTTTACCCCGAACCTGCACTTCCGGGTGCTCCTCGAGTGGGGCGAGCGCCTCAAAGATCTTGACTGACTTGGCTTTAACTTCGTCCATCAGGCTTTCATCCTTGAAGTAGTCGAGGGCCACCGCGCCGGCCACGAAGGAAAGACTCTGCCCGCGGAAGGTGCCGGTATGCTCGCCGGGCTTCCAGTGTTTGTCGTGCTCCGGTTTGACCAGATTCATGGCGATAGGAATCCCGAGACCGCCGAGGCCCTTGGCCAGACAGATGATATCGGGGTCGAGGTCCATGTTGTCGAAGCTGAAGAAGGAACCCGTTCGACCCATGCCGGCTTGAATGTCGTCGAAGATGACCAGTGCCCCAATGTCTTTCGCCAGTTTTTGCAGACCTTGCAGCCATTCCTTTGAGGCCACGTTGACACCACCCTCGGCCTGGATCGGCTCGACGAGGAAGGCGGCCGGTGCGGGCACGCCGCTGGAGGTATCGGCGTATTGGGCGCGCAGGCGCTCGAGTCCTTCCATCCCGCAACCGCGCGTGCAGCCCAGGCAGACTGGCTCGCAACCGAAGGGGTAGTGACGCACGTGTTGGAGCGGCACACCGGAGGCATTGCGAAAGACGCTGTTGGCGGTGCAAGCCAGTGCGCCAAGGGTCATACCGTGGAAGCCGTGCTGAAAGGCGGCGATCTCTTGGCGGCCAGTGACGCGGCGCGCGAGCTTGATAGCGGCCTCAACCGCGTTTGTTCCCGTCGGCCCCATGAACTGCATCTTATGTGGCATGCCGCGCGGCTCTAGCACCCGCTCGGTGAAACGCTCCATAAAGTGGCGCTTGACCGTGGTCTCTAGGTCGAGGCTGTGGGTGACGCCGTCGGCTTCAAGGTGCTCGATCACGGCTTTTTTCATGGCCGGATTGTTGTGGCCAAAATTCAGCACGCCCGCACCGGCGAAGAAATCGATGTAGTCTTTGCCCGATTCATCACTGATAATAGCATTGCGCGCTTTCTCAAACACGACCGGATACAATCGGCTGTAGGCTCGGATTTCGGATTCTCTTTCTTCGAATATACTCATATTTTTTTGTCCTCGTTATTTATGCTTATTGTTTATTTGGGGTGGCGGAGTCACGCCAACTAACCTGCTGTAAAGTTGCACGACCGGCTCGATCAGCCGATCGTTAAAATCGTAGCTTGAGCTGTGACAGACATGCTGGTGCGTCGGCCCGTCGTCGGCCCCGACCAAGGCGAAAGCGCCCGGGATCTCGCGCAGGTAGTCACTAAAATCCTCTGAGGCCATGGCGGGCAGTAAAAACTCGTGATCGAGCGCATCCGCTCCATGCATCGCTACCCAAGCTTCGCGGATGGAGGCCGCTGCCTGGGTGTGATTAATGGTAGCCTCGTAGCGGGGACGGTGGAGCACTTCGCAGCGCACGCCATAAGCACGAGCCGTTTCGGTCGCCACCTCGTCGATGGCGGCAGTGAGTTTTTTACGCGTGGCTAGATCCGGCACGCGGATACTACCGCCCAGCACCGCCCGATCGGGGATAACCGTGGGCACACTCTCGGCCTGAATCGAAGTCACACTAATCACGGCTGGCCGCTGCGGAGCCAGGCGGCGGCTCACAATCTGTTGCAAATTAACCGTGATGGCCGAGGCGGCCAGGACCGGATCGGCACAAAGCTCGGGCTGGCTAGCGTGCCCACCACGGCCAATCACCGTTATCTCAAAGGTGCCGTTCCCACACATGATAAGGCCGTCCGGGCAAACGATTTTACCGAAGGGTATGGCAGGCCAGTTATGCCAGCCGTAGATTAAATCGATGCCGTCCAGGGCTCCTTCGCGGATCAGGGCACGGGCGCCGTGGCCACCTTCTTCAGCAGGCTGAAAAACCAGCGTGACCGGACCGACCAGATCCGACTCGTGCTGCTTGAGCCAGACCGCGGTGGCAAGGAGCGTCGCCGTGTGACCATCATGACCGCAGGCGTGCATCCGGCCCTTAGTCGTGGAAGCGTAGTCGAGCCCCGTCTGCTCCACAATGGGCAGGGCATCGATGTCGCCCCGTAGCCCGGTATGCCTGCCTTTGGCCCCGGATGCCAGTGTCGCCAGGGTGCCGGTTTCGGCGACGGCGCGCCAGGGAATCTGTAGGGTATCCAATTCTTTGCGGATCAATGTAGCTGTTTTGTGCTCCGCCCAGGCCAATTCCGGCTCGGCGTGCAGGCAACGCCGCAGGCGCTGGGCCGCTTCTAAAACGGACTCCCATTCATGAACTAAAGAAAACACTAAATATACTTTAGCAGCGGGCGGGCCAATTGCAAAGGAATCTTGAATAAAGAAGCCATCTACCAGCACACTTTAAGCCCTTGGCTGGTCTATTCACTGAGGGCCGCATCCTTCGAAACAAAATGATAACCTTTACAGATGGAAACGATGGATCAACTCTCCTGCTTGAGCGGCTTCAGACTCGGAAAGAGGATGGTATCGCGGATGCTTTCGGCTCCGGTCAGGAGAATGATCAGGCGATCAATCCCGAGGCCCATGCCGCCAGCTGGTGGCATCCCGTGTTCGAGGGCAGTGAGGAAGTCGGTATCCATGTCCTGCACCTCTTCACCGACCTGTTCTGCAAACATCTTGCGCTGGATGATGGGGTCGTTCTGCTCGGAGTAAGCGGGGGCGATTTCCTGCCCGTTGATGCAGAGTTCGAAGACATCGATTGTGGTTTCGTCATCCTGCGTGATCTTGGCCAACGGGCAGAGCTCCCTCGGAATGTGCGTGACAAAAGTCGGCTGAATCAGGGTCGGCTCGATGAGTTTTTCGAAGACGTTGTTGGTGATCTCATAGTCCTCGAGTTCGCCATCGACTTCGATGTTGAGGGCACGAGCCTTCTCCAGCTTGGTGGCACGGTCGTGGCTGAACCATTCGGGATCGCCGGTGGCTTCGAGGACGAGGTCCTTGTATTTAGCCTCGCGCCACTCGCCACCCAGTTGGATGACGGTGCCGTCGGGACGCTCGATCTCGAGGGTGCCGATGACCTTTTCCGCGACGTGCTGGATGAGGCCCTGGGTGATTTCCATCATACCGCGGAAGTCAGAGTAGGCCTGATAGAGCTCCAGCATAGTGAACTCAGGATTGTGGCGACGGGAGAGGCCTTCGTTACGGAACACCCGTCCGATCTCGAAGACACGGTCTTCGCCACCCACGAGCAGGCGCTTGAGGTAGAGCTCCAGGGCGATGCGCATGTAAAAATCGCAGTCCAGTGCATTAAAGTGGGTGACAAAGGGACGTGCCGCCGCCCCGCCAGCCACGCCCTGGAGGACCGGTGTTTCCACTTCGGTGAAGTCGCGCGCCCAAAGATATTCGCGCATGGCACGGATGACATTGGCGCGCTGCTTGAATCGGCGGCGCGAGTCCTGATTCATGATTAGATCGAGGTAGCGCTGGCGGTAAATTTTATCGTCGTTCTTGAGGCCGGCCCACTTTTCGGGGAGTGGACGCAATGACTTGGAGACGAGGGTGTAGCTCTCGGCCCGCACCGTGATCTCGCCAGTCTTGGTTTTAAAGAGGCGACCCTCTACGCCGATGATATCGCCCAGATCGAGCTTCTTTTTAAAGTAGGTATTGTATTCGCCCTCGGGCAGTTCGTCGCGGGTGACGTAGCACTGGATCTGCCCGTCACGGTCCTGCAGCTTGATAAAGCTGGCCTTACCCATGACCCGGAAGACGACGAGGCGACCCGCCACCTTGACGCGGGGCTGCTCTTCGTCGGGAACGCCTTCTTTGTAAAGTTGCATCGCCTCTTCGGAGGTTTGGCTCTGCTCACAATTGGCCGCAAAGGGGTTACGCCCATCGGCGCAAAGCTCCTGCAGCTTTTGCAAGCGAACGGCATAGAGATCGTGAGAGTTGTCCGGCTGTGTGGTCTGGTCTGTCATAACGAAACGGGCGAAAATGCGCGGTGAGTCCAAAATGGCAATTGGAAATTGTGCGCAAAAAGACTTGCAGTGATGTTTCATATGGTCATATTTTTAGGTTCTTATGAGCTATAAGCAAAAAACAAAGAAGCAAGGGCTCGAGGAACCGGCGGCCATCTACGGGAAACAAGCCGGCTCGCGTCGGCGCCGGGCGATGAACGCGCCCGAGACCGTAGCGACGATCCGAGCGGGCTTACCGATGGTCGAATTTGAGGCTTTGCAAGAGTTGCTCGGGCTTGGCGCGGAGGAATTGGCAGGGCACCTGTGTATCTCCCGCAGCACATTGATACGGCGGCGCAAGGCCCGGCGTCTTGATATGCAGGAATCGGATAGGCTCTTACGCTATGCGCGGCTCTACGCACGCGCCGAGGAAGCGCTCGGTGGCGCGGAGTCGGCGCGCGAATGGCTGCGGACACCCGCCCGCGCCCTCGGCTACGTGAGCCCATTGGAATTCGCCGAGACAGAGGCCGGTGCCCGAGAGACTGAAAACCTACTCGGTCGGATCGAGCACGGCGTCTTCAGCTGATGGTTCGCGCCTGGCGTATAGTCACGGCACGATGGGCCGACGCCGCTTTCGATGGAGAAGGCGCACGGCGCTATGGTGGACGCTGGAATTCGCCCGGCAGAACAGCCATATATGTAGCAGGCAGCCGGGCTCTGGCGGCCTTGGAAATCCTAGTTCACATGAGTCCAGGCGTGGCGGCACGACAGAATTTTATTCGCTTCGAAGTGGGCATCCCAAAATCTTTCGTCAGCCAGCTCGATTGGGATCAAGGAAGCTTTCAGCCATTCGTCGGCGCAGAGACTCAGGCGATGGGCGACCGCTGGCTGGATGATACCAGAGGGCTGGCCTTACGCGTGCCGAGTGCTGTCATACCGGAGGAGCACAACTATCTACTGAACCCCCGACATCCGAAATACGAGCAGATCGAAGTCGGACCGCCGGAACCCTTCGCCTTCGATCCGAGACTACTGAAAAAATGAACTGGATCGAAATTACCGCGCTTTGCGTCTGCAGTCTGCTCTTTTTAATCGGGCTCGTTACTGCGGTGTTGCCGGTGGTGCCGGGCAACTGGATCGTCTGGGCGGGTGTCCTCGTGCACAAGCTCTGGCTGGGCGAGGCCTCGGTGGGCTGGGACATTGTTGCGATCACCGGAGTGATCACGCTTTTCGGGCAGCTCGGCGACCTTATCCTTGGCATCTGGGGCGCCCGGCGTTTTGGAGCGAGCTGGAAAGGGGCGGTCGGGGCCCTGATCGGGGCCCTAATCGGCTTCTTCCTACCCCCTCCCCTCTTTTGGCTCATCGTCGGGCCCGTCGTCGGGGCTATCCTCGGCGAGCTCTACGCCGGGCGCACCTGGCAGGACGGCAGCCGCGCCGGGCTCGGCACGATCGTTGGCGGCGCAGTTGCCTTTGCCTTCAAGTTTGGTCTCAGTATCTGCGTCGTGGGGATTTTCCTACTTGGGCTTTTTTGATGCTAGAACCGTCTCAGTCCTTGCGGCCCGAGACGGCACTCACGCCGAAAGTTAAGGCGGCGAGCAGGAGAAGAATCATCAAGGGGGCTCCCGCGCGGCCGGCGTTGCCGCGCTTGCCTTCGATCTCGATCACGAGTTCGGCCCGGTCGTTGACCTGGAGCGAACGCGAGAAGCTGGCGGTTTGGCCCTGTTGCGGCAGGGTGGTATCGATCGCCTGCGGCTTGGCGGGGACCGCCTGTTGCTGACCGATCAATCGGGCCGCGAGACGGCGCAGAGCATCGTTCTCAGCCGCGGTGTTGCCCCCCAGCACACCTTGCACGACTTTATCGGTAAAGTTCAGCAAGTCCTCCTGAGCGACTTCCATTTGTTGCGCCGCCACCTGGGAGCCGGCCTTATCATTGATAAACGTGTTTCTCCGGTTGGCGATAGCCACCAGGGCCTGTTGCTCGCGGACGTTCTGCAACTGCACCCGGGCATCCTCGTTCAGGGCGGCATCGGACTGCGAGAGATTGTAGGCAGAGGAAAACGCCGAACGCGCCTGCTCCTGTTTACCCTGTTCTAGGAGCACATTAGCCTCGTTGAGCATACTCTCGGCCTTGCTCTTCTTTAATTGGCGGCTCCTGAGTTCGAGCTGCATGTAGTCGCTCATATTCGCCACTGAGGCCCACCCTTGCTGCTGCGCATCGATGGTGAGATTGCCGTCCCAGTCCTCAACTTGCCAGGTCTCCGGATAGTAGAGCGTCCAGGAAATGTTTTCCAGTGGCAGATCGAGGCGCGGGCCGACGAGGCTGGTATTGATTTTGCGTCCTTGCTTGAGCTTGAGCTGCGTCGCGTAAAAGAACTCGACGACTGAGTCCTCGCCCTCGATGGCGCTGGACTCAAGTTGCAAAAGCACGTCACCGTCCTCATTCCAGGGCCAAACGCTTTGTTGATTGATGTAGCCGAACCAGAATTCGCTCTCCGGCGGCAGGGTGATGCGCAGCATCCGCTTATCCCCTGGGTCGAGTTTGAGCGTCACCTTGGTCAACACGGAACCTGCGCCGGAGATAGTGGAGGCCAATTGCACGTCGCGCACCTGAGCCGGCACGAGATCGGCAATCTCATGACGCTTCACCTGGAGGTCCAGTTGGAAACCGGACTCCATGATCCGATAGACGTGAGAGGCTTGATCCACCACGAGGTCGCCTCGTAATTTCGAATCGATCATGTGGGCCTCGGCTGGCTGCAAGGCCTCAAGCGTGCCCTGGGGCACCAACTGGATTCGCCCGTGCGGCACCAGTGCCAGGTAGCCGGACTGCTGATTGGCCCCCGCCACCTCGATACCCTGGAGGCTGATACGGTCGGGTTGATCCGGCGTAGGCATCTGGTAGGCCAGATTCAGAGAAAATGCCCCGACCATTTTACGCTTCAATTTGACGAGCCATTTGCCAGGCTCCGTTTCACGGGCATCGGCCAAAGGCTCCCCGGTAAACTGCACCCCGATCGCTTGATCCGGGACCATAAAGATCTGCTCGCGGATGCCGGCATTCTCTACCGTAAAATTAAAACGCGCCCGCACCTCGACCACCCCGCTGCGGACGGCGACCGACTCGACGCGCTCGAGTTCAATCCAGGGGTCCACGCGCTCCACATCGAAGGACAGTTTAGCGTTCTGATTGAGGATGCGGTAGAGCATGATGTTCTTTTGCTTGATGCCTGCCTTAGTGGGATCGAGCTGGACGGCGGCATCGCGCTCCTTGGCTTGAAGCCGGTAGCCGAGCTCCGGCACGAGGATGAGCGTCCCGGTCTGCCGATCCGTTTCAGTCAGCTGAAGGATCGGCGACAGGTAACTCGTGCGCTCAGCCAGCCCCGGTCCGGACAGGCTGAGATTAAAGGCGGCCATGCCCATGGTTTTTCCATTGAGATGGAGCTGTAGCGTGCGCTCACCCGAGCTGCTGGACGTCTGGTTCCAATGACTCAGCTGCTGCCCCGAGACGGACTCGACATCGTAGCTCTCCGGGATCGCAAGACTGAGCTTAAACACGCCGGTGCGGTTAATTTCGGCCTGTAGTTCCAGAGCGATTAAGACGCGGTCCTCCCCGAGCGAGACCGTCTGCTTGGTCGTCGAGCGAATGTCGGGCTGCACAGCCAACGCCTGAATCTCAAGCGCCCCGCCCGCCGCATCCCAGCGATAGGCCCGGCGCAGTTGCGGCACACGCCCCAGGTAGGCAAGCGATTGCACATGGTCTGCCGGAAAGTCTTCGAGATTGATCGGGGTCGCCTCTTGAGGCGTGACCTCCCCAATCTGCACTTCGGCATCGGAGGCCAGACCCACCAGGCTTAGCTGGCTGGCCGCGCCCTCCACCTGCAAAGGCCGGACCACTTGCTCATAAGGAAGGCTGCCGGATGCGTATTGCGACGACACCGTCACGGTGAACGGGTCCTGTTGCACGGGCTCGAAATAAAGCATAAGAGAACGCCCCTCCGGATCAAAATGCCAGTTCGCCAGCTTCAGGGCCTCGACGGCAGTGATGGTCATGCCCTCCGGAACTCGAAGCTTCAATGCATCGAGCTGCCCCTGAGCCAGTCGCACATTGAAGGAATGGGTGCCGCTGATCAGCCCGACCAGTGGGGCAAATAAATCGTGACTTTCGACGTAGAATACTGTTGCTTCCTTGCTCGCATCACGCCGCTCCGGCGACCACTGAACCGTCGTCGTATCAGAAGGCCGAAAGACGACTTCAAAGACTGAGGTCTCGCCTTCTACCGATTGAATCGACACCGCTTGGTCTGAAGCAAGCGTCACATTGGCTGCCGGGATCGAAATGCGTGCGCTGTGGCTCAATGCCATCCCGATCGGCAGCAAGAGACGGGAGCCTCCGGCATCCATTTCCGCCACCGCCACTCGGTAAGCAAAGTCATAACGGTAGTCCCCGTCGCTGGCCGCTTCCAATTCATAAACGATCCGCGATTGATTCCGCGACTGAACCAGGCGCAGCCCTTCCGGCAACTCACTACCTTCTAGCAAGGTCGCCGGCGCACTAAGGAAGCGGTAACGCTCCCCTGCTTCGGCCCGCCATTGCAGGGAGGCTTCCACCCGCGCGATATTATCTGCCACCACGATTTTTTCGGTGATACTATTGGCAATGGACTGCGCACTCGTCGGCGTGGGCCGCAGGGATCGGGCCTCCCCATGGTTGACCGGATAGGCCACAGCCGTGAGCAAGATCGTCAGGATGGTGGCGAAGCGACCACTCCGGACCAGTTGGTCCTTCAACGGCCGAAGCACGTTCAACAAGAAAAAGAGAATCATCGTGAGAATAAAGAAAGCGCCGCCTCCGGTCGAACTGAGCGCGCCCACAAAGATCGCGAGCCAGCCCAGCGCCCAAAAGAGGTTGCGCTGCTTGCCCGCGATCAAGCCGTAGCTCCAGAGCCCGAGCCCCAAAAGAACCGGCAGGAAAAAGACAGCACCGCTCACCCCGGCACCCACCGGCAAATTGGCCAGTTGGAGACGCAAGGGTTCTGACGAGAGCTCAATGGGCGCCTTGAGCGTGATCGAATCACGCAACGCTTCGTGAGACACCGGCATCGCCCCGAGGATGATGCCACAAAAGGTCAGCCCGGACAGAAGTGCCAAAACTCCCAGGACCAAAACCACCCGCGAATAGAGCCTTAACTTGCCGAACTTTTGAATGAGCGATTTGGCCAGAACGAGCGCGAGCCCACCCATCACCAGCATGGCAATCAAGAGCATACGCATGGGTGCTTGCGTGCCAGCGAGCACCGCACTCAACCAAGCGAAACCACTGTCCCGGCCACTCATCTGGCCCGAACTCATATCGCCATCGAGGTAGCGCAGCCCATAGCCGGGATCGCTCGTGAGCTCCCAATTCACCGTCAGCGATGGAGCGTTCAGCGCCGGCGCATACAGCACCGGCTTGTGTGCATTTTCTGATTCTGCCGCCAATTCCATCGTCACGCGAAGGGCACTGGCCGGATCATGCCCGGCGGGCAGAGGCAGCATAATGCCCTCTTCCGTTGAGATCGGGTTGACCTTCTTGCCTTCCACACGCGCCGACCAGATGCGGTGATTCGGTGGCAATTGCATACGGAAGTGCGTCTGCCCCTTGCTTTTTAACATCAGCTCGACCTGGGTCAGAATCTCGCCATCACGTGAGATGCGCGATTTCAAGTTGGCAAAATCGATTACCTGATCCTTGGCCTGCGCGAGCGCGGGCGAGCGCAGCTCCATACTGACGGACGGGCTGTTCGTATATTGGAACGCGGCCAACACCTGCGCATCATAAAGCAAGCGGAACTCCGTTGGAATTTCGTTCGGCTCCAGGCGAATCAAGTCGGAGGAAAAATTCGTCGCCCCAATGGAATAAGGAAAGTTACTCACCACCACCAGATAGCCCTGCTCGGACGCTACCCCGAGTGGATCGACGCCTTGAAAGACCACCTCCCCACCCTGCGGATCGAGTTTCGACTCATAGGTGCACAGCAAGGTGTAGGCCCCGGCTGCGGGTGAATGCAGGCGCACTTCATACACACCTTCGTCGTTTTTAATCCACCCACGGATATCGCGGCCCACGAAGTCGACATTCTCCATACCTTCCGGAACCTGTATCCGAAATTCCGATACAGGCGCACCTGAAATCAGAAAATTGGCGACTGTGCTGCCGTAGATTCGCCCTTCACCGACCGAGAAGAGTCGGAGCAGATCCGCCTGCACCGCTTGCGGCAACTGCTCCACCGCCAATGTGGCCGCCCATGAAGGATCGCGCAAACGCAGTGCGATCTGCAGCGAGTCCACCGCCTTCGGAAAGAAGTTCACGGCCTGCTCCACCAGGCCGTCCATCGAGCTCACTTTGACTCGTAAGCCCGGCTCGACAGTCACGCCGACGTGGCCCCGGAGATTCTTGACGTCAACCGGACGAAACACCGGCAGGTCCCAGGCCTCGCCTTCGAGCGCGCGGTTGTTCTCGAAAGCCAGTTCAATGTTGTGCCGCCCCGTCAACGGCTGGGCAAAAACGATCCGTAACTGGCGACCGGCATCGCTATCGAGAAGAAAATAATCGGCCATATTCGGGGCCTGCAGGTTGGAGAGCGAGTAGCCCTCGGGCACCTGAATATAAAAGTCGCGCAGTGGGGCTTTTCGAATTGTGAGCTCCAATTCGCCCCGCAGGCTCTGGTCCTCCGCGCCGACCCGGTAGATCAGGATCTGCGAAACCGATACTTCGGGAAGAATATCCTCGGCCAGAATGGTGTAAGCATAGTTCACATCGGAGAAGCGGTAGGCCAGCACCTGGGCACCGGTGGGCATCGCTTCGAACGGGCCGGGGAAATATTCCGGCGAAATTTGCGCAAATCCCTTCGATTCGGGCACATCGATGGACACCGCCCCCTTGTTCATAATCCGGATATAGCCGTTATAGCGAATGGCATCGACCGGCAGAACGCGCAGCGGTTGCGCTTTTACAGGAAAGGCGGCCAGGGCATATTGCGAGCGCACCTGCACCTGAAAATCCTTCTCGTAGGCTTTGTTTAACTCCAGCACGAGTTGACGATCCGGCGCGGTATCACCTTGGCGCACTTCCCAACCCAAAATCGAATCGCCCTCCACCTGAGTGATCTCGCCCTCACCCTCGACATCAAAAACCAGCTTGCGCATCGCGCCCTGCATGATGCGGACGGCGTAATTGGACTCCTGCCGGACGAGACCCGGCCCGACCTCCAGACGCGAGACACTCTCCGCCGAGTAGAACAAAGGCGCATCGCCGGGCTCGAGGCTCTTCCACGAGGGGTCCGTCCAAACCAAATAGAAACGCCCATCCCCGGACAGGCTGCCTCTCAGCGAGTTCTCGGCATCTTCCATGCGGACGCCGTTGAGCTGGACGCGCTCGGCATCCACCGGAACACCACGAATCGATACCGGCTGCAAGGCGCTGTCCATCAAATCGAAACGAACGACACTGCGCCCCTCCTTCGTCTCGACCTTGGCATCGAAGGAAAGACGGACCGGATAAGTCCCCGGCTTTTCAAATTGCGCATAGTAACGATCCCCCTCGAAGCGAATGGTCGCACCTTCGATCTCTGGAGCGGTGGAAAACGCCGCCGATCCGCTTAAAAGATTCAGCTTAAATTCGCCGGGATTGAAGACCTCCGCCACACCGGTCAGCGCATAGCCGAAACGCCCCGCTTCGTAGAGGCCGCTTAAATTAAACTCCCGGAACTGAAGATCGGGACGCTTTTTTGATTGCACGCGCAGGCTGAGGCCTTGGCCACCACCGGTAAAACTGTAGGCCATCTGCGCCCCATCCTTGCCTTCGTCGAGCGCGTATAATTGCTCCGCCTTCAGTGTTTCAATCGCGAGTTCGGGACTCACTTTCACACGTAAGGTGCCTGCCGAAAGACTGGCGTCCGGCGGGCTGAAGAAAAGCGGTGCCACCGATTTCGGCAAAGCCGGATCCGTATCACGGGCTTCGATCACAAAGCTGAGGCTGCCTTCCTTCACAGGCGTTTCCAAATCGACGACCAGATATAGCCCGCCCTCCGGGGCATCTTTCGTGCGGCGTTGCAGGCTCCATGCCTTAATGTTGTCACCCCGCACCGTCTCGATGGGCAGGTCGCCAGTCACGCCGACCACCACCTGCTTCATTTCCCCGTGTTTGACTAGGGCATTGAGGGACGTCGCCTGCTGCACGCTTTCGTTGCCCAGAGTCAGCAACGAATCGGCCTCCAGCGCGTAGATCAGCTTCGCCTCTTTCTCGCGGTCGCCGGGATCACTGAGGGTCGCGGTGATGGAGATCGTGCCCTTCTCCGAATCAGCCCCGCCATCGACCTGAAGCGTATCCACCTTGTAGGATTGTTGCTGTGCCGACAGGCCAGCAATTGCCAAAAAGTAAATGGCAGACAGGAAAAAAACTCTTAACAATCTATTTTTCATAACGTTCCTTTTTTCATTAAATCAAACTATCTTTCTCCGTAAAGTTCACTGGCCTGAAGGAGCATGCTTTGCATTTGCGCCACACGCGGCTGATTTGGGAAAGCGTCGGGCAAGCCGGACGTCATAATGTAGAGATCGTGAAAGCTGTAGCCGCTGGCATAGGGGCTGGCCGCCAAACGTTCGCCGAAGAAGGCACTGCTCATCGCTAGGCGCATGGACGGGCTAGCCGCGGGGGCGGCAGGCACCCGGCGGGGCATGGGCAGCGGCCAGCTATGCTCGTGGTAAAGCCCGCTGGCGGGGTCTAAGTAGCGCACATGGAGGGTGCCGAGTCCGCCGATGATTTCCGGATCGTCATCAATCTTCAGGACGTAGAGGGCTGTGCCCGATTCGGCCTCGCCGATCTCAGCGGCATCCACGGTGTTGTCGCGAAAGTCCTCCTTCTTGAGCTGATGCAAATCGTAGCCGATCTGACGGTAGCGCTGCACCCGCTCCGGATTCCATTGGATCTGCACTTTCACATTGGCGGCGGCCACCCGTAGGGTCCCGGCCAGCTTTTCGGCAAAGTCGTCGCTCGCATCCTCGGCGGAATTGAGGAAGGCATAACGGCCATCGCCATTGCGGGTGATTTCTTCGAGCAGGGCGTCGTTGTAATCATCCCAACCGATCCCATAGGCATCCAGAGCGATGCCCTGCTTGCGCTGCTCGACCACGTATTCGGCCAAGTCACCGGCATTAATGTTGCCTAGATTGGCGGCGCCATCGGTCAGGAGAATGACCCGATTGCTCCCCGACGGTAGGTAGTTGCGCTGCGCACTCTCGTAGGCGGCCTTCAGGCCCGCTTCGAGATTGGTCCCCCCTTCCGGACGATAGGCCAAAGCGCTTTGGACGGCGGCCTTCTGGGATTCACGCGTCTGCGCCTCGGCGATCAGCCTCGGCTGACGGGCGAATAGGACGATGCTCAAGGTGTCCTGCGGCGTGAGTTTTCCCTCAAGCGTTTGCAGGCTGTTCTGTAAAATGGCGCGCCGGTCCGGGCGCTGCATGGAGCCGGAATTATCCACCAGCAGCGAGAGGTTCAGCGGCTGGCCGGTCTCACGACCGCTAGCTTGCGTTTGCAAAGAGAAGCGCACCACTTGCCGGTCGTGCTCGAAAGGATGCTGGGCCATTTCCCAGTGCAGGCTGACCGGCTCGTCGGGTCGCGGCGAGGGATCGCCGTAGTCAAAACTGTTGACGAACTCTTCCGTGCGAATCTGCGCACTCGGCGGCACCCGTGAATTTTGCAGCGCCGCCTGCGCCAACTTAAAGGAGACATCGCTGATGTTTAAGGAGAAGGTCGAAAAGGGTTCTTCGGCGGCGAGCTTTTCCGGCTTCGGGGTTTGGCGAACATTTTGCGAACGGGCGTTGGCAGCTTTTTCGATGGCGGTCTCGCCAGCGGGTTGGATGCGGATAAAATCACCGTCCATATCAACCGCTTCGTAGTTCACCTGCTGGGTCACAAATTGGAGCACGCGAGCCAGATTCAAGTTGCGAAGTGAGATGTTCACCCGGGGATCCTGACCGGCCACTGGTTTATATTCGATTGGGATGCCCTTCTGCCCAGGGTCATAGACGACGGATAATTCCCGCAAGGTTTCGACCACCTGACTCAACGGGATGCCACTGAAATTAAGTTCCGGGATGACAATGTCCTTCGCTCTATCCCTCGAACTACTGTTATACGCACGAGACGCATCAGCAACGATCTGACTACGCTCCCAGGCCTGATGGACCTGCCGGAGCATTTCCTCCCTGGACTTCACCTGACCGACCTGAGCTTGCAGCGAGTCGATTTCCGAGATCTCGTCAAAGGCTTCCGCAGGGGCAACATAATAGCCACTGAAGGAATCACGCCGCCCGTCTTTTGACAACTTCGCGACCTCTGACTTGGGCTTCGCCAGTGTTTGATTCTCGCGGGTGGAACGGCTGGCAGCTGGTGCTGAAAAGGGATCGACCGGACCGCTGTTGGCGATGCCCCCTAAACGGGCCGCTTCCTCTGCTCCCGCTTCCTGCTGAGGTGCCGAAGGACGGGCTGCCGCAAACGGATCCACATTCTTGGCCCTCTCGGCCCGCTCCGCCCTCTCGTCTTTTTTCTCACCCGCATAACCGAATCTCGTAAGGTTTAGATCCATTTCGCGAACGCCGGATTTGCTTTCAGCTGCTTGCCTTGGCTCCCGCGCCACAGATGGCTTTAACGCACCCTTCGCCACCATCATCCGAGGCGCTTCGCTCGGAGCCGGTTCAAGATTCGGCACCCGGATCGGTTGAGGCGTGCCCTCGATAAGTTCCTTCGGGATATCGACCGGTATTGTTCCGCCAAAATCGGACTGAATTTCGATACGGTCAATGGCGTGATCATCGTAATCGGCTCGATCATTGCCCACCACAGCCTCAGCTACTTCTAAGCCGTCTGTGCGCCGCACTTCACGGAGCCCTCCCAAGCCACCACCAAAGCCACCACCGCCACGGCCATAGCCCGAGCTGCTGTCCCCGTTGACCTCAATATTCAACGCGGGGATATCCAATCCGGAGGGATCGTTCACGACAATCGCCGGAGGGCGTGGCGATGGCGTCGATTGATTGCGCTGCCGCATATTGACCGTGTATTCCGGCTCAGCCAGTGGCGCTGGGGCGATAGGCATCGCTTCAAAAGCGTGTTCCTCCCGCAAGACACTTTGCGTGAATTTAATTGAGCCAAAAATCCCGATCATAAAGACCATCGCGATAGATGCAGCCACGCCCCAGAAGGCGGGATTGAACCAGATGCGCTTCCGCTTCGGTTTGACCTCCAAAGCACGGGCATCGCCAAAGATTTTCGCGCGCCTTTCCTCACTCAGGCGACGCGGCGGCTCACTCGCTGCCGGTGCCAGTTCGTCGCTGGCTTGGTGCAGTTCACCCATGAGCCCGGCCATCTGATCGCGGAAGGCGGAGAGGGCTTCGTTGATGGCGAGGATCTTCTCCAGTTCGTCGGCCTCGGCCTCGCTGAGTTCACCCGTCAGCAGGGCAATGACGCGGACCTCAAGCTCCTCGTGCAGGCTGGTTTGGTCAAAATCACTCATTGCGCCACGCCCTCCTCTCTCAATTCCAACTCCAGGGATTTGAGGGCGTGGTGCAGCTGGTAGCCGACGTAGCCGACCGTTATGCCCATCTTCGCCGCAATTTCCTTATAGCTCAGTTCTTCGACGAACTTCAGTTGCACCAATGTGCGCTCGCGGGGGGCGAGTCGCTCGAGGCAGACCCGTAGCAGGCCCGCGCGTTCGTGGTGGTCCGCCTGCTCGTCGGGGGTCGGGGCGGCATCCACCGGGTCCATTTCCGGATGGTCCTCGTCGGCACCGCCCGATGTGAACGGCACCACTTTTCGCCTTTTGCGGATCTGGTCGATCGCCATGCGCCGCACCGTGGTGTAGAGCCAGGCCTTCGGTTGCTCGACTTCATGATAATGCGTCTGCAAGCGCAGGAACGCCTCCTGCACAATATCCTGAGCCAATTGTTCGTCTTTCACCATCTGATAAGCAAATCCCAACAAAGGTGATTCCAGGGCACGGAACAGTTCAACCAGACCCGCTTCGGCCTTTTCCACATCCGTCCGGTCACCTGTTTTAGGAAATTTCACAGGTGTCGCGAAGTGGGGTTGACGGGGTAAGGTGCCATCGGAAAACAACTTTGTTCAATAGTGATGACGTTGCCGAAAAAGGTTTATTAGAATTTTCCCGAAAAAAGAAGACATTTCGGTCTTAAATTCGTTTGGGTAGCCGGATGCTTTCGCATTTGGATAGGCAGGCCCGCGACTCACACCACAAAGCCGAAGGGCTTCCACCCTCGCCGGAAGAGCTACGGTGGACAGGTCGGATACGGGACTAGCGGACAGGAATGTCCGCGCTCCGAATTGCTTGGGGAAAATCACCCCGACGAACGACCAGTATTGACCAGGGGCAGATCCAAGCCATCTTAGCCCGTGTTCAATAAAGTTATGCTATGAAAAGAAACTCCACAAAACGATTTCGTCTTCTTCAAAAATCTGGATGCACCGGCATCCTCGCTCTGCTGGCTCTCTTTTTGATCGGCTGTGATGAGTCCGAGCCCGCTCAAGCGTCCGACTTAACGCTCCTACAGGATGCCCCGGCAGAGGACTGGCAGTCGGAATGCTTGCCAATCGGCAACGGACGACTCGGCGCGATGATCTACGGGACGGTCGATACCGAACAGATTCAATTCAACGAAGACAGCGTATGGATCGGGGACGAGCAGGACACGGGGTCTTATCAGGCATTCGGCGACCTTTTGATTGCATTCGACGAAAGCGACGAGGCATCCGCCGCCACTGGCTACGCCGACTATCGGCGTGAACTGGATCTGCGCAACGCGGTCCACACCGTCAGCTACCAGAAAGATGGCATTCACTACCAACGTGAATACTTTGCCAGCCATCCGGCCAACGTGCTCGTCTTCCGCCTGACTGCGGATCGTCCCGGCGCTTTCAGTGGCGAGCTCTCGCTCAAAGACGCGCATAACGGCAGCATCGACGCCGAAGGCAACGAAGTCTTCTTTTCCGGGACTCTCTCCGGAAAGCATAGCCTTTCGGGTCGCGGCGGGGAGCCGAACTATAATATCCGACTGGATTACGAAGCGCGGGCGCGGGTGCTCCACGAGGGCGGCAGCCTGACCGCCAAGGAGGGCACACTCCGCTTTGAAAATTGCGACAGTCTGCTCATCCTACTCGATGGCGGCACCGACTACCTCAACCGGCACGACAAGGGCTGGAAGCGCGAACACCCGCACCAACGCATCCTGGACCGCCTCACGCAGGCGGCAGCAAAGAGCTACGAAGAGCTACGCCGCGAGCACATCGCCGACTACCAATCACTCTTCAACAAGCTCTCCCTCAATCTTGGCGACAGCCCGGAGGGAGCGGCCACGATGCCCACCGGCAAACGACTGGACGCCTACCGCGGGGTCGCCATGGAAAAACCCAAGGACTGGATCGGCTACGAAAAGAAGGCACTCAACCTTGAGGGCGGCCTCGCCGACCCCGGGCTGGAAGCCCTCATTTTCCAGTATGCCCGCTACCTGATGATCGCCTCCTCACGCCAGGGCACGCTGCCCGCCAACTTGCAGGGCATTTGGAATAACAGTAACAATCCCCCCTGGCGCAGTGACTACCATACCGACGTGAACATTCAGATGAACTACTGGTTCACCGGGCCAGCCAATCTGTCCGAGTGCTTCCCGCCCCTCTCGGAGTGGCTTTGGTCGGTGGTGCCGGTCAAACGGGCACCCACCAAGGAGGCCTTCGGGGCCAGAGGCTGGGCGCATCGTGCCGAAAACGGAATTTTCGGCGGGCAGACTTTTAAGTGGTATCTCGGCGACGCCCCCTGGCTGCTGCAAAACCTTTGGGATTATTATGCCTTCACTCTGGATCGCGAGTATCTGGAAACTCGTGCCTATCCCCTGATGAAGGAGCAGTGCCAGTTCTGGGAAGATACCCTCATCGAGTGGCCCAACGGAAAATTGGTCAGCCCAAAGAGCCAGTCGCCCGAGCACGGACCAAAGATGGAGGGCAACTCTTACGAACAACAACTGATCTATAATCTTTTCGGTAATTTCATCGAAGCCTCCACTATTCTGAACCGCGACGAAGCCTACCGGGAAAAAATTAAATCGATGCGGGCCCGCCTGCTCGGCCCCCAGATCGGGAGTTGGGGCCAGCTTCAGGAGTGGGCCGAGGACCGGGACGACCCGGAGGACGAGCATCGCCACCTCTCCCACCTCCTGGCGGTTCACCCGCTGAAGCAGATCTCCCCCACGACCACGCCGGAACTGGCCGAGGCCGCGCGGGTCTCGCTCAATGCCCGGGGCGACGGCGGCACCGGCTGGAGTAAGGCCTGGAAGATCAGCATGTGGGCACGCCTGCACGACGGCGACCGTGCCCATAAACTGCTGCGCGAGCAAATCCACGGCAACTTCTTCGTCAACCTCTTCAGCTTCCATCCCCCGTTCCAAATCGATGGTAATTTCGGCTACGCAGCCGGCGTGTGCGAGATGCTCCTCCAGTCGCAAACCGGCGTGATCCATTTACTGCCCGCCCTACCAGAGGCCTGGCCCACTGGTAATGTGAAGGGGCTCAAAGCCCGCGGCGCCTTCGAAGTCGATCTGGCATGGGCCGATGGCCGCTTGACCGAATTGCGAATCAAGTCGCTCAAGGGCCAACCCATGTCCGTCCAGTATGGCGACCAGATGATTGAAAGCACGCCCACCAAACCCGGAACCATCTATGCCTTTGATGTGCGCGACGGTGAGTTGCGGGTCGAATAAAAACATGATTGGTCTAATCGAACACGCCGGGAATCCACCGGAGGCCGGGTATTTGCTGCGAATCGTCCAGTCGATCTTCGAGGAAGGTGGCACGCTGCAAAGCAAACTCGGGCTGGCGCATCGACCGGAGCAGGCGCAGATGGCGGTGGCGGTGGCCCGCTCGCTGACGACCGATCACCCGTTGCTCTTCGAGGCGGGCACGGGGGTGGGCAAGAGCCTCGCCTACTTGATCCCGGGTATCATTCACTCGATCGACAGCGAGCGGCCCTTCGTCGTCTCCAGCCACACCATCAGCCTGCAGGAGCAGATCCGAAGCAAGGATTTGAAGATCTGCCGACAGCTCTTCCAGTCCGTGCCGGAGCTGCGCCGCTATGCCGAGTTTAAAACCGCACTCATGTTCGGCAAGGGCAACTACTGCTGCACCACCCGACTGGGTAATGCGCTGAAGGAAGCACAGTCCGCGCAGACGGAAATGTTTCCCGCCGAGGAGCGGGCCGACCTGGTCCGTATTGCCACCTGGTCGGCCACGAGCAAGAACGGGCTGTTGCAGGAACTCGCACCCGCGCCCCACCCCGAGGTGTGGGATGCGATCAACGCCGACAGCTCGACCTGCTCGCGCAAGAACTGCGACTCCGCTATCTGCTTCTATCAACGGGCGCGCAAGCAACTGCTCAGTGCCAACTGCGTGATCGTCAACCACAGCCTGCTCTTCTCGCTGATCAATGCCGGAATGGGGCCGGAGGGGGACGCCCGGGGCGTGCTTTTGGCAGACGACTTCGTCGTGCTCGACGAGGCTCACCGTGTGCCCGCCATCGCCACCGATCACTTCGGCCTGCATATCAGCTCCTTCGCCGTGGACCGCGCCCTGAAACGCATCTACAATCCGCGCACCAACCGGGGGGCCCTTCGGAAAGTCGGGCAGAAGTGGGACCACGACGCAGTGGATAATGCCCTCGACGCCGCCGGTGAATTTTTCAGCTACTTGGGCGATACTTTTTTGATTAAGCAATCCGTGCAGCGCATCCACAAGGGTGGCTTCTGTGAAAACCTCGTCTCCGGCCCGCTCAAGGAAGTGGCGGAACGACTCGGAGCCATCATCCAGAAGATCGACGATGAACGCCTGCAGGACGAGTTGCGCGACCACCGGCGGCGCATCCTCGGCTACCGCGACGGGATTAACGGCTTCGTGGAATACGCCGAGGAGGACCATGTGCAGTGGCTCGAGCGCGGCGGCAAAAAAGGCCAGATTGTGACCCTGCGCACGGCACCGCTCGACGTGGCTCCCTACCTACGGGAGGCCCTCTTCAGCCGGGGCACGGCCGCGATCATGACCAGTGCCACCCTATCCGACGGGCACCGACTGGATGCCTTTCAGAAAAAGACCGGTGCCGAGAAGGCTGACAGCAAAATCGTGTATTCACCATTCAACTACGAAAAGAATTGCCGCATCTATATCGCCAGCGATGCGCCTCAACCCGAGCCGGGCCAGGGCCGCCTCGACCTCGACTATCTGGCTAATATGATCAGCTGGTGTGTGCGCGATGAGCCCGGCGGCAGCCTCGTCCTCTTCACCAGTTACTTCGACCTGCGCAAAGTGGCTGAGCGTTGCGAAGGCTTCCTCAAAAAGATTGAGCGCCCGCTCTTTGCCCAGGGCGCCGGTCAGGCCCGCAGTGAAATAACCCGCCGCTTCGCCGAGGCAGGCAACGGCGTGCTCTTCGGCACCGACAGCTTCTGGACGGGCGTGGACGTGCCCGGCCCGGCCCTCTCGCAGATCATCCTGGCCCGGTTGCCGTTTGAGAATCCGGGGCACCCGGTCAGCGAGGCGCGCAGCGAGCACATCCGGGCGCAGGGCGGCAACCCCTTTGCCGAAATGACGGTGCCGGACGCACTGGTCAAATTCCGGCAGGGCATCGGACGACTCATCCGCCGGCACGAGGATCAGGGCCGCATCGTCATCCTCGACTCGCGAATTTTGACCAAGACCTACGGACCGCGTTTCCTCGATGCTTTGCCAATTAAAGACTACCAGCGCTTTGACCGCCACAACCGGGCTGAGATCTTCGCGAGATGAAGTCCGTTCGGCCAAAGTCTAAGGACTTCGGCGGACTTCGGCTACAGGTGAAGTTGCTCGATTTCCTTGATCCGTTCAGAGGTTCGGGCATGGATGATTGCTTCGTCCCGGAAGTCGGGTTGACTGACGGGGGCAAGGCCCGGAGTGAAAGTCAGCAAGGCCTTGACCGGCACGGCGGGGTCATCCGATGCGATGCCATGTGGCTGCCCCGGAGGTAGTAAAACGACGCTGCCTTCCTTTACCGGGAGGATTACTTCCGAGTCCCCCTGCCCCAGCACCATTTTCCCACTTCCCGAGAGAATGACATAATATTCCAGAGTGGAGGCATGGAGATGGATGGGGGCATCCGTCATTTCAAGAATGGCCGAAGACGCACAACGGACCCGCACCGGCTGCCCCTCCGGGTCGGTGAACTCTCGAATTTCGTCGATCAAGAAGTCCTTGGCCCCGCAGCAGCTCACCTCACCGGCAGGCGTTCCAGGTATTTCGGCTACCAGGCACTGGTTGGTCACCTCATCGCTTCCGCGCAGGGCGAAGCCGACCTGCCGAGCATCCAGAATTTGCGCGTGCATGTTCTCAGAAAGCGCTGCCCTCTGCTGATCGGTTAGCTCGAGGTCCCGATTCTTGGGTTTTTGGTTCATAAGAAATTCGCGCTAAGCGGAGGGATTTTCCGGTAAACTTAATTAATTAAGAGACCAACTCGATTTATTGCTCTGGGGCAGTATCACTGTCGTGGTGCTGGCTTATGGCATGCACCCCTCCGGGCTGGAAAGTTTTTTCAGGCTGAGATTCCTGAAGGCGACGCCTTTACCATGTCCAGCAAAGCCAAGATGGCCGGACTCAGGGATGTCATCGGTAAAGTTACCCTTCATGAATTCTGTCACCTTGGATTGGTCGGCATCAAGAATCACCGTGCCATTGAGTTCCACCCTGATGCGTGAGCCAACAACTTGAACTTCCTGATAGTTCCACTCGCCGGGCGCCCTTAAGTAACCGCGAATGGCGGGCACCTTACCATAGATGCTGCCATGATACTGACGCGTGTCCAGATCGGCATATTTTTTTGCGCTGTCATCCAAAACCTGCAGTTCACACATGCCGACATAAGCAGGGTTGCCTTGGCCGGGGTAGCGGATGGCGAGCCCGTTATTGCCTCCGGGGGGCAGCTTAAATTCCATGCGCCAGGCAAAGTCGGCATATTGATCGGCAGTGTAAATATTGCCGCCCGCCTTGCTGACGATGCTCCCCTCATCGATCGCATACTGGTCAAGAGCGCCCTTCCAGCCAGCGAAATTATTGCCATTGAACAAGAACATGAAACCCTCGTCGTTCAGCTCGCTTAGCAGCGTGTTGGCCTCAGCTGATCCGATTTCGCGAATGTGGATATTACGCCAGTAGGTCTCTGCCCCGTGGGTTTGCAGATGGATGGGGCCGCTCCGGGGCAGTGGCGTTTTCCCCTTGGACCAATAATTCCGGAGGATGGCAGCATCGACCACCAACTCCCCGTTGAGCCAAACCCAGGTCCGACTACCCACCAAACGAATTTTAAGCTGATTCCACTCGCCTATAGGTCGATCCGCATAGACGAGTGGATCACGACCGGGAGAGCCCTTCTCATTATTCCAGAGCCCGCCGGAGCCCTTTCGGGCATCGTGCTTCCAATTGCCACCCGCCTCGGTGGTGTCCCAGATTTGGACCTGGGGCGTGCCGCGCAGGTAAATCCCGCTGTCCGCCTTGGGCGCGAGTTTGTATTCGAGGACTAATTCAAAGTCATGATAGTCGGCGTCTGTTGTGGCATAGGGACCCTTGCCATCGTTGATCAATATCCCGTCCTCGGCCTTCCAGTGTTCTCGAAAGGCCGCCTGCTGTTTTTGAACTGCGGCTTCCTTGTCGGCGGCTTTGGCGGTTTCGTGCGGGTTATTCCCATGCCAGCCGCTTAGAGTTGCTCCGTCAAAGAGGCGGGTAAATCCCTGTGGTTCAGCAGCCGATGAGTTCTGGATGCCGAGCATCAGAACAGCCGCCCCAAAAAGGAAATGCCGACTAATGCGAAAAGCACGCTTGGAGTGATTGGTGGTCATTTTAGGGTCTCTCATAAAAAGAATTGTTTTATTTCTTTCTGGACAAACTTAAATCTAAAACTGCACATAATTCGATGAGCGAAAAAACGGAGCACTCCAAGCCCACCTCATCCACGCCGGATCCGAGCGATACCATGCTCGGGCAGTTCAAATCCTTACATACGGTCTTTTGGCTGTCGAGCTGGATGGAGCTGATCGAACGGTTCTCCTACTACGGGGTCCGGGTGATGCTACCGGTCTTCATGGTGGCAGCGATCGGCAACGGCGGCCCGGAACTCGATCAGATTCAGAAGGGAAGTTTGTTCGCCGTGTGGGCTATCGTGCAGTCCTTCGTTCCCATTCTTTCCGGGGGCTTTGCCGACCGCTACGGCTACAAGCTCAATATCGGGATCGCGACGCTGGCCAAGATCATAGGCTATCTCATAATGGCCTACTGTATCCCTCTGGCCGATATGTTGGCGGGCATGCCGCTGGCAGAGGCCCGCGCTCTGGGCATCGACCATGCCTACGGCGTCCTGTTTGCCGGAGCGATGTTCGTCGCCTTCGGTACTGCGATCTTCAAGCCCGGCATCGGCGGACTGATCGCTAGTCAGCTGAATCCGAAAAATTCTTCACTCGGCTGGAGTATTTTCTACCAGCTCGTCAATGTCGGCGGTTTCTTTGGTCCGCTGGCTGCAGGCTATCTCCGCATCATTGATTGGGATTGGGTGTTTATCCTTTGTTCGGCAGCGGTCTCGCTCAACTTCATCCCTTTATTCTTCTTCAAGGAGCCGGCCCATCTGGCCACTGCGGAGGGCGTCGAGAAACCGGGCCCCATGCGAATGTTTTACGAATCGCTCCGCGGATTGCTTGAGCCCCGCATCTTTTTCCTGACTATCAGCTTTGCGGGGTTCTGGTTGATGACCTTCCAGCTTTTCGACATTCTTCCCAACTTCATCGACGATTGGGTGGACTCGCGGCATCTCGCGGCAGCCCTGGCTTCGGTGATCGGCGAAGGCGCCGTGCCAACCGTCAACGGGGGCAACCTGACTCAGGAGTGGATGATCAACTTCAATGCCCTCATGATCAGCATCGGCACCTTCATGATGGGCTACTTCACCCGCAAGATTCCAACTCTGGTCACCATCATCATGGGTATCGGTATGGCCATCGTCGCGACCTATGGTCTCGGCATGAGCATGAGTGGCTGGTGGATTCTCGGTTGCATCGGGGTCTTCTCCCTTGGTGAAATGATGTCCGGTCCGGCCTTCTCGCGCTACATTGTGGATATTGCGCCCAAGGGCCGGGAGGGGCTCTATATCGGATTCAGTAATTTTACCGTCGGTATCGGCTGGTCCATCGGCTCGATTATCGCAGGTCATCTCTATCAAAATGGGGGCGATAAAGTGGTGCTGGCCAAGCGCTATCTCGTCAATCAGCTCGGCATGAGTGCGGATAATGTGGAAATGCTACCGAAGGAAGCAGTCATGCCCAAGCTCGCAGAAATGGCTGGGACCGACGTCTTCGCCGCCAGAGATCTCCTCTGGAATACCTACGATCCCTATTCAATGTGGGCCATCTTCGCCGCGATAGGTGTCGGCTCGCTGCTGATGCTCATGATCTACAATAAGGTGGTGAACGCGGCGAACAAGAACCCGGATCATAATTTCAACCTCTATGGTCAACGCTGGGTCCGGGCCTTCCTTATTCCGATCACCCTGGCATTTATCTATTTCACCTATAACTATCCCTCGACCGGCCTCGCCCTAAACACCTTATTCTTCTCCATTATGTTGATCATCTCCTTCATGTCTGAGATCCGGGGCATGTTCGGACCCTCTAAATCGACCACAGGCTGAAAGCGATAAACATCCCGGCGGCAAGCTACGAAAGAAAACTTGTTACAGCGCTACTAGTAGCGCGTAACATTCAAAACTTCGCATCGTGGTCGGATCGCTACGAACGTCGAACATTGAACGCTCAACTTCGAACATTGAATGAATTAAAAAATATACGAGTGACAAGGCACTAGCTTTTCGGCGCGCCACCGGCGAGGCGGGACTCCTCCGCCTGGTAGGCGAGGCGGTGACCGGCCAGGCCGTCGAGCCCGGGTGACAAGGCATCGGGCCCGGCAAAGAGGCGGTCAAGTGCATCCACCACGCCCGTGTCGCCGCCACCATGGCTAGCATAACCATCGGCTTCCAACTGTTCCACCGGAATCTCTTCGATCTTACCGTCGCGATGATCGCGAAACCAAAGCTCATGGGAACCGCCGCGCTGGTAGGGTTCGCCTCCCCTCAAGGAGCCGTGGGTGCCATGAATCTCAATGGTGCGATCACTGTCAAAGGCGGTCATTGTCAGAGAGGCCGTTACGCCGTTTTTCATCTCGCAGGCCACGACCTGGTGATCCACCACGTTGTTGTCGCAGTGATAGACACAGCGACCCCAGTCCGAAGTTTTGAGAAACTCGAGGATCGGCTCCTCCGGCAGTTCATAAGCCCCGGTCTCACCCTCCGCGCCCGGCATCACCATACGCAGAAAATTACGCTTCTCCTTGAGGTAGCGATGGGCGTCGAAGATGCAATCTGCGGCCACAGGACAACCGTCGGTACAACGCAGGGGTGCCCCTTCGGGAGCATTCTCCTTTTTAAACCAGTCGAGCCGACCGTGGCTGGTGATGGATTTCGGAGTGGAATCGGCAAACCAGCACATGAGATCGGTGTCGTGCGAGCACTTGGCCACAATCATGGGTGAGGCGGCTTCCGACTTTGCCCAGTGCCCGCGGACATAAGAGTGCGCGTTATGAAAGGCCTCCACTCCTTCGGTGGCACGGATGGTAATGATCCGGCCCAAGCGCCCACTATCGACGAAGCGGCGAACCGCTTGGTAAAACGGAGTGTAGCGCAACACGAAGCATGGCAGGATGCGACAACCGGCCTCACGTGCCTTTCGATCCAATTCCTCGCAGCGTCCCAAAGTCTCGGCGGCAGGCTTCTCGAGAAGCAGGTCGTAGCCGAGATCCATGGCATCCATTGCGTTCCCATAGTGGTCGGCATCCTGGGTGCAGATGAGCAGAACATCAGCCAGCTTACCGGCAGCGAAGAGGGACTGATCAGAGTCAAATTCCTGAATTGCTCCGGGCTCGCGCAAACTGGCCAGCGTGGCCGTCTTGGCCGCATCGCGGTCCGCCACGGCTACGAGCTGGTAGCGATCCGGCATGGTGGCGGCGATGCGCCCGTAAGTTCGGCCCCGGGAGCCACAGCCCAGGATGGCGATGCGTAATGGTTTTGTCATGGAGGAAACTTTTGAACCGGCAAGATTCCGGCTTCAATCCTGAAATGCACTCAAGTGGCCTCGCCCGTGAGGTTACATTCGAAGTGGCCTCGCTTGTAGAAGCAGGGTCAAGGCGATTCGCTCCCCCACCTAGTGCAACCACCTCGAAAACAAAAACTTAAAAAAAAGTCTTCTTTTATAGAATACCCTGCGTAATTTATGACATTGTAGAGCTGACCGAAGGGCATCGTCCGTCCGACCATGGAGGTCTATCCCTGGGCTGAAGCGTTTTTTGTACCGTTTATCGCCGTGGCAACGTTTACCATCCTTAACCTCTTTATCGGGATCATCGTTTCAACCATGCAGGAGCTATCGACGCTGCCGGATCCCAAAGCCAAGCATGCGGATCTAAAGGAGACCCTCACACGCATGGAAGGGGACCTCGCGAAGCTGCGCCGCCACTTGAACCAGGATCTGCAAACCCAGTCCGCCAGTGTCCTTAAAATTCCTTCAAGCCTTCTGCTTTCAATCTCTGGTTAAGACGATGCAACCGGTTCAACCTGGAGATTTCTGAATGAACGCAAGTTACCCCACTCTCCTGAACGCATGGGATAGGCGTCCCTTTTTCGCTCGAGTCCATAGCGCACCCTCATTTCCGCCCCGACTTCTTTCAAAAACGAGGCCGACCCTATCGCTGTCCCCGCCGTGAAATAGCGAACTCGCAGTCGAAGCACATCGGAAAGCGGTAACTTGCCCTTGTTATCCAGCACACGCTGAACCGTCTCCGGGTCGATGCGCCC
>Ga0306899_1000262_pt1 | contig 30352 bp, 26 predicted proteins | sample AntRauMFilla3764_FD_190407 | JGI IMG/M metagenome (GOLD analysis project Ga0306899, IMG submission 190407) | Saline lake microbial communities from Rauer Islands, Antarctica - Metagenome Filla 3 #764 (v2) (version 2) | ecosystem: Environmental > Aquatic > Non-marine Saline and Alkaline > Saline ... | reverse complement strand
CGGTAGTTCGATCTGGTTAGGTCGACGTGACTGGCGTCACATCGCTACGGAGATACTTATCACTCTTCACTCCGCGCAAGTCGCGGTCGTAGCCTCGGAACTCTGTTCCGGGAAAAACTTTAATACCCTGTGTAATTTAAGGACTCTTACTTCTTGGTTCGATCCCTTAATGACCAGCCATTTATTGGCAAATACAAACCAAGGGGCGAGTGAGTTATCACTCGCCCCTTATTGTTTTAAAAATCAGGGATTTATGGATTATGGTGCCGCTAACTCAATTGTAGCGTTGGTTCGACTTTTGCTCGATTTATTCGTTGAAGAACAGACATTGGTGGTTCCTAAGATCGAAATGAGTTAGCGATATTTGTGATGGAAAGATCCCTGTGCTTGTAATCTACCTGAATGTTTTTCTATTCCGTCATTCTTAAATAATAGGGGTCATTAAAACTTTAAGAACTTTAATTGTTGACGTTATTATTCGTGCGTAACATTAATTTTGCGTGCAAATCTTATGTGAAGTTATTCGCGAGCTCATGGAGCGACGCGAGCTTACGGGAAGCCAGTTGGCCGAGGATATCGGCCTCAGCGCGGCTTCTGTTAGTCGTATTGTTACCGGACAGTCGAGACCCAGGCAGGTCACGCTTTCTCGCCTCATGAAGCGGCTCTGCACCTCGAAAGATGAAGAGCAGATGCTGATTTCGGCGTATGAGTCGAAAGATGCGGAAAACCTTCCGCTGACTCCGATTGCAACTGAGGCAGCCAATGCGCAAGCGGAGGAAGAGCGTGTTCGTCGTTTTATGGAAATTAAGGCGCAATCCATTGCCTTCAAACGATCCGTCGCAAGGGAACTGGATAAGGCCGGTATCGTTTGCCGCCGGGATGTTACCGAGAACCTCGTGGTGACTGATTTCCTGATCGAGGTTGGTAGCAAACGCATCGCGCTGGAATGTAAATTCAACCTGCACCGAGATATGGAAAAATCCCTCATTTCCGCCCGGCTGATCCAAGGGCAGTTCAAATGTGAAGAAGTGCTAATCATAGTGCCTTTTCATGAGGAGGCTGCAGAGGGAAAAATTTCGAATGAAAGCGGCGTGCGCATCCTGGCACTTCAGGATCTCGCCGAGGAAATTAATTTAGGGGAAAACGCATAGATATGGCAAAAGAAGATCAATCATACCGTCCCTTGCATGTTTGCAGCTTGGGCCAGTATGAGAGTCGGAGTTGGCTCAAGAGGCCTCTTACGAGTGCGAAGGACGAATGTTGCCGAATTGTGCCGATTGTCGGCTACGCGGAGGAAGAAGGGGTTAATTAATGATCCGATTTATTCATACTGCCGATTGGCAGATTGGAATGAAAGCCAGTGGTCTCGGGTCGGCTTCTCAGGCAGTTCGTGATGCCCGCCTCGAATCCATTGAACGCTTGGTTGGCATTGGAAATGAAAAGGAAGCTCAGCTGATGCTTATCACTGGCGATGTTTTCGAAGACAACGCGGTGGATCGCTTACTCGTCCGCAAGGTCGGACAGTTGTTGGCAAAGTTCAAAGGCAAGGTCTTTATCACACCTGGGAATCATGATCCATTAGCACCGGGAAGTGTCTGGGAGCATCCAGTATGGGAAGAAACGTCGAACCTCACAGTCATTCGCGAGAATAAGCCGATTGAGTTAGAGAATTGCACTCTCTACCCCTGCCCGTTGAAAGAGAAATACTCCACGAAGAATCCAACTTCATGGATTAAAGCACAGGATTCCGCGAGCATTGCCATCGGTATGGCCCACGGAAATGTAGAAGGTCTGCCAGATGTTGAGCCGGATTTTCCGATCCCGCAGAACGCAGCTGAAACCGCCGGACTAGATTACTTGGGCATCGGTCATTGGCATTCCTACTCCCCATACAAGGATCGGGAAGGAGCTATCCGCATGGCTTACTCTGGTACCCATGAAACCACGAAGTTTGGTGAACGGCAAAGTGGTAATGCGCTCTTGGTAGAAATATCAAAACGGGGAGCAACGCCCAAGATTGAAGTCCTTCCAACTGGGGCGCTGACATGGCACTCAATGGAAAGAACTCTGGAGTCACCGGGCGACCTGAAGGCGCTGATTAATGAATTAAATAATCTGAATGAACCTGATAAGGCTTTGGTTCGTCTGCGCCTTAGTGGCCTTCTTTTCGCTTCGGATCGCGAAGACTTGGAATCCATCGGCGAGATTCTGAACGCACGCTTCCTGTTTGGCGAGTTGCAGGCTGCTGCCCTAGCTCCTGCACCCGAGGATGATTCATGGCTCGAAGAACTTCCCGTTGGTGCCCTCCGTGAGGCCGCAGAGACGATCCGGCAACAAGCCATGCGTGGAGCCGAAGAGCGGGATCGAGCTGTGGCGACACGGGCATTACTTGAACTATTCGACAGTAAGGAGAAAGTGGCCCGATGATTCTGAAACGTATCATCGTCTCCAATTGGCGTAGCCTTCTGAATGATGTGGAAGTGGGCCCATTTTCAGAAGGACTCAATGTGATCCACGCTCCAAACGGCACGGGTAAATCATCCCTGTTTGAGGCCATGCGTCGCGGACTTTTTGATGCGCACCACGTCACTGGCGGTGAAATCGCGGCAGTGCAACCTTGGGGGCGTGATCTGACTCCTTCAGTTGCCATCGAGTTTATTGAAGGTGATGAAACTTGGCGTGTTGAAAAATCCTTCCTCAGCGGTAAATCAGCCAAGCTGTTGAGGCTCGAAGGCAGCACCTTCAAACCGGTTGCCGACGGTCGCAATGCGGACGATCGCATTCGCGAAATCCTTTCTGCTGAAGCCCCCGGTCGAGGTGTGTCCAAGCAAGAACATTGGGGGCTGGCACAGATTCTTTGGGCTCCCCAAGGTGAACTCCAACTGGACAAGATATCCGGGAACGCTTCGGAGAGTTTGAAGGCCGCTCTGGGTGTTCAGATTTCCGGGGAAAGCGGTGGTCAGATTGAAGATCGTATCGAGGCACGCTTTCTAGAGTTTTTCACGAGAAAGGGAGGCTATAAGGGCGGTAAGAACGCGGCACCTGTTGTCCTACTTCAAGAAAAGAAGGACGATCTTGCTGAGCATCTGGTCTCTCTGCGTGAAAAGCATATGACCTTTGAGCAGTCGGGTCATAACGTCGAAGACGCCCGTCAGCGCCGCCTGCAAGCACGCCGCGAGGCAGAAGCATTACGGGAAACTGTAGTCAAGACACGTAACAGTGCTGAAAATTACTCCAAATTGAAGACGGAGCAAAACAACAAGCGCGAGACAGAATCCTTAGTGAAGGAAAAATACGACTTAGCCAATGCAAAGCAGAACCAGATCCAAGACAGACGAGAGTCTATTGCAGAGCTGTCGAAATCTTCGAAAGATCAGGAACTCAAGTTAACAGAACTCAAAAAGGAAGAAGCCCAAGCAAAAGATGCTTTAGCGACGAAACGCACCGCGCAGGAGACCGCTCGGGGAAAGCGCAGTCAGATTAACGAACGCCAAAAGAAGATTGAGACCGCCCGCGAATACTTGCAACAGACCCAGGATCTCGAAGATCTGAACAAACGAGTCACTCAAATTTCCGAACTCCAGACACAGCAAGCAGACGCCAAGAAGCGCCTTGAGAAAATACTGGCACCCGAAAGTAAAACCATACGTGACCTGCGTAAATGGATCGGTCAGCGCGATCAAGCAGCCACCGCGTTGAAGGCATCTCAGATTCACCTCGCCATCACCCCGGAGAAGGCGGTCGAAGTCGAAAACGCAACCGATAATTCGAAGACCAAAGTAGAAGCCAAAAAGACCCTGGAGATTTCGGGTGACGACTGGGTGGATGTTTCCGTCCCAGGTTTTGGGTCAATAAGAGCTTCTGGACCGGAAGGCAGTTCGGACGAACATCGATCTCAACTCGAAAAGTCCTCGGAAAAGATTGAGAGCCTCAGTCAGCCGTATGGGACGGATGACCCGGATAAGCTTCAGGACTTGCGCGATCAAGCCGACAAGCTGGAGGGCGAAATCAACGCCCTCGAAAACCGCATCACCGATCTTCTTGATGAGGATGCACTCGAAGAACTTAAGAAGGAGCAAGTGGAGCTAAAGGCTCGGATCACAGAAACGGAGAAAGTCTATTCCGACTGGAAAGATCAGCCGCCTGTGCTCAGCAAACTTCAATCTCTATACGAGGAACTCCGGAAAGGGATCGAAGATGCGATCACTGAGGCGGAAGATGCTTTTGAAAAAGCCCAAACAAGACATGTTGAAGCCGACAAAGCACTAAGTGATGCGACCGCAGAACAAAAGGTCATACAGGGACAGCTTGAAGCGGCCAACCGCGAACTCGCCGATCTGACCAGTGACAAGCTTTCCGATGAAGCTCGGAAAAAGGCCATCTCCGAAGCCCTCATGTCATGGCAGGCAGCAAAAAATGCTGCTGAGCAAGCGGAAGAAGCCCTGAAACAATACCCTGACGATCCTAATAAAGAACTCGGAAAACTGGAGAAGCAATTACTCGCCCTCGAGGATGCCGAGTCTAAAGCCAGAGACGATGAAAAGACTGCTGAGGGACAACTCCAAACCTTAGCTGCCGAAGGCACCTACTCCAAGCTAGTGGCGGCAGAAGAAGAACAGGCCACTTTAGAAACCCAGATTGAGCAGGAATCCATCCGCATGGATGCAATCAAGTTGCTCCACGAGACTGTCTCTGAAAACAAGAGCCGTATGGTCGCCAGCGTTTCGGCACCCGTCGCACGGAGCGCTACGCGTATGCTCTCGCGCATTGTCGGCCCCCGTTTAGGTGAATTAAAGCTGTCTGGAGATTTTGTGCCGGAGGCCATCCGCCCTGAGATCGCAAGCGATTCTGTGCTGCTGCATAATCTGTCCGGCGGAGAACAGGAACAGCTTTACTTAGTCGCTCGGCTGGCTCTGGCCGAAGTACTCGCCAAGCACCAGCGCCAACTGGTTGTTCTGGATGACGTGCTCAACGCAACCGACTCCGGGCGTCTGGCGCGCCTTCTTAATCTCATGGAAGAAGTCTCCGACCGACTTCAAATCATCATCTTGACCTGCCACCCCGAACGTTATCGAGCACTCGAAGGCGCTGAATTCTTTGAACTGAAATAGTATGTATACACACGACCCAAATCGTCAGATTAATTACCTTCAACAATGCCTGTCTGGTAATAAGAAACCTTTAGGATTTATTATCGGAGCCGGATGTCCTATGTCGATTCGGGAGGAAGGAAAACCGATCATCCCCGACATTGCTGGCATTACGAAAGCAATCCATCAGAGCTTCGAAAGTGAGCCCAAGCTGAAGAAGATCCTTGATAGTATTGCGACTCAATTAAATAAAGACGGAATACCTGATCCTAATATTGAACTGATACTTGGTCATATCCGGTCACTCCGTGTTGTAGCAGGGAAAGAGACTGTTCGAGGCCTCTCTGCTGAACAATTGGATCTGATTGATAAAGCAATCTGTGAACACATCGAGCAGATTGTCGCTAAGGTTCATTTCAATGAGAACAGCCCGTATCATCATTTTGCAAATTGGATAAACTCAATCGAACGGGAGAATGCAATCAACGTCTTTACAACCAATTATGACCTTTTGCTCGAAGAGGCTTTAGAATCTACGAAAACACCATTTTTTGATGGGTTTTCCGGAGTAAAAAATGCCTTTTTCGACCTGCAAGCAGTCGAAGAGGATGCTATTCCAAAACGCTGGGTTAGGCTCTGGAAACTGCACGGTTCCATTAATTGGTTTCAGGGCGAGAATGGAAATGTATTCAGATCAACTGTGGCTCCATCGGATTCAATCAGTCGACTGATTCATCCATCTCATCTGAAGTATGATGAAAGTCGTCGAATGCCGTTTCTGGTTATGATTGATCGATTGAGGGCATTCCTAAAATCACCTACGAGTTTACTTATTTTAAATGGATACTCTTTCGGCGATGAACATCTAAATGAAGTTATTGTTCAAGGCTTACAGGCAAATCCTTCGTCCATGGCTTTCGCTTTCCTGTTTGGCGAACTGGAAAATTACGAAGCAGCGATACGTTTAGCATCGAAGAGGACAAATCTCACACTAGTTGCATTTGATGGAGGTGTAGTTGGTGGAATTAGAGCTAATTGGTCGACGTCCGAGCAAATGGGAGACCTTCCACTTTCCGATAAATGGTTGGTGAATGTGCCCAAAGAATCCGATCCTAAAGAAATCGACCACACTGAACTACGTTTTGGTGATTTTGACGTGCTAGGTGAATTTCTGAGGGTTTTGTCGGGGATAAATGAACCAGACTCTGATAGTGCAGATGAATAAATCACCGACGTACATAGGCACTGTGCAGGATGTCCAAGGATCGACCATTGGGGTCGTCATGGACAAGAGTACTGTTTCAGGTCTGAGCTTTATTGAAGGTGAAGGCTACAGAATTGGCCAGATGGGGAGCTTCATTAAAATCTCTATCGGATTCTTGAATTTATACGGTATAGTTTCGCAAGTTGGAGCTAGTGCTCTGCCAGATAGGATGGCAGAACTAGACCCACATGGTCAACGATGGCTACGTGTTCAACTAGTTGGAGAAGGACATCCCGGTCAGCGTTTCAACCGAGGTCTATCACAATATCCAACGATCGGAGATGATGTACACCTGGTTACTGAAAGTGACCTCCGCGTTATTTATGGTCACGGAGAACTCGATGACTTCGTAAGCGTGGGATGTTTAGCTAGTTCCGAAAGCATACCAGCCTTAGTAAATATCAATAAGTTAGTGACTCATCATTCGGCTATTCTCGGCACAACCGGATCAGGTAAATCAACAACTGTTGCGAGTCTGATAAGGTCTTTGTCTAATAAAGAGAAGTATCCGTCCGCTCGTATCCTGATGGTAGATATACATGGTGAATATCAACGAGCATTCAAAGGTCGTTCCACTGTTTTAAGAGTCGGAGCGATCTCTGATGGAGATACCGCTCCTCTATATGTTCCATACTGGGCACTTAATTTCGATGAATTATGTGCGGTTTGTTTTGGTAGTAATCTTAATGGTCATAGAGCAGAAGCCGTAGTTTTGGATTTAGTTCTAAAACTAAAGAGAGATTCATTTCAGAGAGCTCCGCGCATTGGACTGACCTTGGAATCCATAACAGTCGACTCACCTATTCCGTTCTCAATACACCGGTTATGGTTCGAACTCCACGTAAGAGAGAACCAGACTGTTATTCCTCTGCCTTCTGGTGCTATACCTGCATACGAGTTGGATGATCAGGGGCAACCTGTTCAATTAGGAGATGCATTGCGTGTAGTACCGCCTTTATACCGGAGCCTAAAGGGAACAGGTACTGCCGAAGAACGGGTTCAATATGGTCCGGACTCGTCTGGCTTTCGCAGGCAAGTAGCAGGTTTAGCTTCAAGACTCAAAGATCCACGCTACGAATTTATTTTTAACCCAGGAGCTTTCTTGACAAACGAAGACGGGGTTCCTGATGCAGATCTAGATTCTCTGCTTCATTCTTGGGTTGGAGGTGAGCAACCAGTTGCAATACTAGACTTATCTGGCATTCCAACCTCAATACTCGATACATTAATCGGTGCACTTCTAAGGGTCCTATACGATGCCTTGTTCTGGGCCCGCAAATTGCCAGAGGGAGGACAAGAAAGACCCTTGCTGTTGGTATTGGAAGAAGCGCACACGTATTTAAACAGCGAGAGAAACACTTCCGCAGCAACTGCAGTAAAGCGTATTGCTAAGGAAGGCCGAAAATACGGCGTGGGCCTAATGATTGTCAGTCAAAGACCTTCTGAAGTCGATTCCACCGTTCTGTCGCAATGTGGCACTATTTTTTCGCTTCGCCTTTCCAATGATAGTGATCGAGGACAAGTTGTCGGAGCCTCTGCTGACAATCTTAAAGGACTCTTCGATATGCTTCCGATTCTTCGAACAGGTGAAGCCATTATCGTTGGTGAGTCTGTAAGCTTGCCAATTAGATGTCTTGTTAAGCCGCCTCCATTAAGCGAACGACCCGATAGCCTGGATCCTGAAGTCGTAGCTAGAGGTTCTGAGATTAAAGACGGATTTAGTTCTCCTGGAGGTTGGAACCAAAAGCGCGATCCAGCTGATTACACCTCAGTTGTGCGTCAATGGAGGTCTCAGTCTTCAGAATATATTCACAGAAGGAGCGAAGATACCGAAACATAACACACAGAAGGAGATAATAACTATGGAATGGATAGAAACACCTGAATCATCAAATTTGATGGGATTCGGCTATGAGCCATCTAATATGGTACTACGAGTTGAATTTAAAAGCGGCGGAACGTATGAATACTTTGATGTTCCTGAGCGAATATTTGAGGATATGAAGGCAGCGCCTTCACGAGGAAGCTTCTTGGCGCAGAACATCAAAGGCGTATATCGCTATGCACGAGTGTAGATAACATACGAACAACTCTATGTATGTCCTCTATCTTCGACTCATATTTTGACAATAACCCAACTCTCAAGTTGCTGCGTGGGAATTACGCGGGTTTCATTCTTGGTTTTTTTCATGATAGCTTCAAGGAGACGGGACAGACTCAAATTCCCGAGGAGGATTTAGAGTCGATGTTGGATCAGCACTTGCAGGAACTTCGTCGTCAGGATGCTGAAACTCTCTCTCGCGATGCCCGGTATTATTTGAATGTATGGTGTGAGGATGGCTACCGGCTACTGCAAAAGCGGTTTTCTGAGGAGAAGAGTAGCTATGTCTATCAATTGACCCAGCACAGTGAGAAGGCCTTGGCCTGGCTGGAGGATCTGCGGCGTGGCGAAAAGCGTGGTTATACCACTTCAGACTCCCGTTTCGGTAGAATTTTGACGGATTTACGTCGGATTGATCGGGACACGAACGACGATCCTGAGACTCGGCGAAAAGAACTTCTTAAACAGCGCGACACCATTGATGCCGAGCTAAAGCGTATACGTGAAACTGGAAAGGTGGATACGATGGATCCCGCTGCGGTGAAGGATGCCCTCCATGACCTCGAAGCAGATGTGGAGGCCTTCTTGAGTGATTTTCGAGCAATTGAGGAGACCTTCCGTGATCAGGCGCGGGAAATACAGGATCTCTATTTGGAGCAGCAACTGACGAAGGGCGCTATGGTGGCTCACGTGCTCGATGCGGACGAGGCCTTGCGCAATCGCGACCAGGGGCGGAGTTATTTCGGCTTTCGAGAAGCGATGACTTCTTTGCAGAATCGAGAAGAGCTTCAGGCGCTGGCAAAGCGTGCAGCGGCACTGGCCGATGCACACGGACTTGATTTGCCATCCTTTGATCGTTTGCCCCGCCGCCTGCATAACGAGGTCAGCCATGTCGGCAGCATCTACCGGCGCATTACCGGGCAGCTGAGGCGTGTAGTGGAGGAGCAAAGCTCCAAGCAGACGCGTTACTTGATGGAGCTTCTTGGAGAAGCACGATCGCTGGCCAAGGCGTGTGGTGAGCTGCCGACTGAGGTTGAATTACATCATTGGGAGGATCCGCCTCGCTTTAACAATCTGATGGAAGTCGGATTCTGGGAGCCACCACAGACAGGTCAGTTTGATGCTATTCAAGACGAAGGAGAGCAAGACCCAGAAGCGCTCAAAGCAGCACTCAGTCGGATCGGGAAGCCATTGGATCTACCGAAATACCGGGAGCGGATTGCTCAGGTATTAGATGGGCAGCCGCAGGTGAGCCTTCGTGAACTGGTCGATCGTTACCCGATCGAGTCGGGCATCGTTGATGTGGTGGCATACGTTGCTGTGGGCGGCGAAGGCGATCAGAATATTCATTTACCCGAAACCTTTCAACTGGACTTGAACCGCCCGCAACAGCCGCGCTACGCGGAATTAGAGAAAATTATTTTTGTGAAATGAACCAGCCTGTTTATTCCATACGTCATGTCATCGTTCAGCTAGTGCGTGGCCCTATCTATCAAGAAGACAGCTTGCTTTGGGCGCGCCTACTGATGGACAGGGGCGAAGTCGAATCGCACTTTCACCGAATGGGGCTAGAGCTCGTCCTGGAGGAAGATGCGGGTTATGCCTTTCTGAAAATCGAATCCAGTGAGGAGACAGACGGAGAGGAGGATGCCACGGTGATCGACGGTGAAGCACCCTTGCCGCGTCTGATGCGGCGTAACCCGTTATCTTTCCTCCCGACTGTCCTGCTTTTGGAGTTACGTGAGCGTTTGCTTCGTCATGATCAGTCCGTCGATGGCACGGATCATCTCTACCTGGAGTTCAAAGAAATCGTCGAGTTCATGCGCAGCTATTGTGGTGAGACCGGGAATGAAAAAAAGGTGGAAAACAAAATCAGCGCAGCGGTGAAACGACTCGTCGATCTTTCATTGCTACGCCAGATTCCGAATCGGAGCGAAGTCATTTACCGAGTCGAACCCATTCTCCGGGCCAAATTACCCGTCGATCAAATTGAAGCGGTTCGAGATCGATTAAAAGGGCAACTCGGCCATGAAGACCCTGCAGACGACGAAGCCGAAGAAAAGGAGCACGACGAATGAGCAAAGAAGCACAAGTGAGTCTCGAATTTGCTCCTGATCGCTCGACGGCTGGCTTCAGGCTACATCAATTTTCCGTTCTGAACTGGGGCACCTTTCATGGGCGTGTGCACAGCTTCCACCCGGATGGTCGGACGAGTTTGCTTAGCGGTAGTAATGGGGCCGGCAAGTCGACGCTGGCTGATGCGATCCTCACTCTGCTGATTGAAAGCCGAAAGCGAAATTATAACCAGGCCTCAGCCGGTGGTGGTGAGCGCAAGCAACGGAAAGAGCGCAGTGAGAAGGACTATATTCTGGGAACCTATTCGGAAGAGCGCGATCAAGATCTCGGCTATGGGCGTCCAAAGCAACTACGCCGAGCGGGGCAGTCGGTTACAGTGCTACTGGGGTATTTCTACAACGAAACTTACGGACAGCATGTTACACTAGCGCAGGTTCTCTGGCTAACACCCTCAAAGAGCCTGAAGCGGGCCTTCATTGTTTCAAAAAAGAAACTGACGATTGAGGGTGATTTCAGTGATTTGGGTAATTCGGCTGAAGTCATGCAAAGACTAAAGGACCGCGCTCTGGAGCCAATCGAGACCTTTACTGCCTACTCCCAGCGCTTTCACGAAGCCCTTTATCTTTCCGCAGATAGAAATCCGATGGATATCTTCAACCAGGCGGTCTGCATCAAGGACATCAGTAATTTGACCAACTTCATTCGCGAATTCATGTTGGATAATGGGGGTGCTCCCAAGAAGCTGGAAGATCTGCGCAGCAATTTTGAGGAACTTCGTCGGACGCACGAGCGTATCCAGCGCGAGAAGCGGCGGCTGGACACGCTCAGTTTGATTCATTCGTTGCACAATTCAGTTCTGATTCAAGAAGATCAGGTGGATCACTGGAACGGGTGCAAATTAGCCGCGCCTTTGTATTTTGCAGAAAAGGAACTTGAATTCCGTCAGGCTGAGAGGGAGAGAATTGAGCTTGAGTTGACGAAAGCCAGGGCTGAGGAAGTCAGCGAAGGTCACAAGGCGGATCAAGCCGAAGAGCGTATTGGGCAATTGAACCGCGACATTCAATCCAGTGATGCCGGACGGCGTCTACAGGAAATCGATTCGAAACTAGAAGGCCTAGAGAAGGGCATCAAAGAACATCAAGGGCGGCACGAGCGGTATATGGCGCAAATTGCTAAATGGTGGTCCGGGGCGATTTGCCAGTCCGAATCAGAGTTCTTACAACTCGATTCGGATGCTCGAAAAGACCTGGAGCGATTTACTAAAAATTCTAAAGCTTTGGGAAGCTTTTTGAGGAAACAGGCTCAGGATAAAGAACAAGTAGAAACGCAGCAGGAAGAGATCAGCGGGCAGGTGCGTAGCCTCGAAGAACGTGAGGGCAAAATTAACGAGAAACAGGTTCGAATCAGAAGCCAGATTGCTGAAGCACTCGGAGTCAGCCCGAGGGAGCTGCCTTTTGTCGGGGAGTTGGTTCAGGTCAAGGATGCGGAAGCGCGTTGGACGGGAGTGATTGAACGCTTGGTTCATAATTTCGCTCTCTGCGTTCTGGTGCCAGAACGGTTGCGCCAGCAAATGGATCAGCACGTGCACCGTACTAATCTAAATGGGCGTCTGGTTTATCATGTGTTGGACTCTGGTTCGCGTAGTCCGAATCCACTTCTCGATCCAAACTCGGTGGCGTGTAAATTGGAGCTACATGAAGATGCAGGGGAATTTGAAGAATGGATCGCTGCCGAATTGAGCTATCGCTTTGACCATATCTGCTATGAGGACACTAAGGCGGGATTTAATAAGGCGAAAACCGCAGTCACAATCAACGGTCTCATCAAGCAAGGCAGCACCGAGCGTCGTAAGGATGACCGGCATGACATAAATGACCGGTCTCGTGACGTGCTGGGGTGGGACAATTCAGCTAAGATCGAAGCACTCCAGCAAAGACAAAAGTCACTAGAATCGAAGCGTGAAGCACTCTCGGAATCAATCCGCCGAGAGGAGAATGAGAAGGCTCGCTTGGATACCGCATTGAAAGCCATCGAAACTCTGCCGCAAATTGCGGCTTCCTGGCAGGAAATCGATTATTTTAGCTTGGCAAGGGAGCAAGAGGCCTTGCGGGTTGAGAAGAAGGAGTTGGAGTCCGGTTCAGATGAGTTGGGGCGCTTGCGTAAACAGTTGGAAGAGGCGAAAAAAGCTAAGGTCGAGTCGAAGGAGAAGAGCCAGAATGCGCGTGAGCGGATGGGCGGCTTGAACACCGAACAAAAGCAAAATGTTGAGGGGATTCAGCGTTGCGAGCAGATCATTGAGTTTGCTCAACAAGACGAGGACGAACTGCAAAAGTTGAAAGAGAGGGTCGCGGTTATTGACGAGTTGATGGAGATACCTGCGCCGACGCTTGCATCCATGAATCAGGCCCGGAATGAGGTTTTCTCTGATATCGAGAATCGACTTAGACGTGCTCACCAAAAACGGGACGAAGCTGGCTATTCGGCTAAATCCAAGATGAAGGAGTTCCTGGATCAGATCAGAAATGAGGATTCTAAGCTTCACGATGAACTGTATTCGGGTGATCTTCAGATTTCCGGATACAGCCCTCAGCTTTTTGAGCCATTCGAGCGCTTGCGGTTACGGATCGAGGAGGAAGATTTGCCCAAGAACGAACGTGGCTTTAAGCGCTTACTACAAAACAACCTTATTGAGGATCTGTCCAACTTCGATGGCCTGCTTCAAGAGCATGCTGAAACGATCATTAGGCGCATAGAAGAGCTCAATCTCCACTTGAAGGCGGTTGATTTTGACCGGCACAAGCATACCTACATACAACTTGTTCCGGATCGGGTAACGGATGAGCATCAACGGTGGTTCCGGCAGCATCGTGAATATGCCCTCCAGGATATCGCCCATATCGAGGATTCGGATGAGGCACGCGAAGAGCGCTTCAATCGAGTGAAGAGTTTTCTGGATCAGTTGGCTGTTGACGAAAAGCGAACGCAGCGAGTCATCGACGTGAGGAACCGGTATGAATTCAGAGCCGATGAATTCTATCGGGACGGAGACCGATATGACCAAAGTTATAGTGGCGCTTCCGGGAAATCAGGCGGGGAGAAGAATCGCTTGGCATCGACCATTCTAGCGACTGCCATTGCCTACCAATACGGTATTTCCCTGAACAATGAGCGCCAGACAGAAACCTTTCGACTGGTTGTGGTGGACGAAATGTTCAGTAAGACCGACGATGAGTTTTCCACCTATCTTTTAGAATTGTTCAAGCAGTTCAGCTTGCAGCTAATAATCGTCCAACCGCTGGATTCGAAGGTACACCTCGTTCAAAAATATGCTGAGCGTTATCACATCGTTACGCGTCCGAAGGAATATTCGGAGATCCATAATTTGGATGTGCAAGAGTATGAAAAGCTAATGGGGGAGGTTGCTGAATAATGACCGTTGGTGACTTACAGAATAAAGCTGCTCGTAAGCTCAATGATGTATTACGTGCGCTCATTCGTGAGGAATCGATTTTTCCTCTGCCTATTCCGGTTAAAAAGCCCAAGACAACGGCCCCGGTGTCTGAGTGGAGAGAGACGAATCAACTCATTCGCTCCCAAAGCAAAGAAGTGCTCGGCTATGGCTTTACTGTCGAATGGGCACGGGTGAATTCAAAGCGACACGGACTCAACGACTTTCCGACAAAGCTGACCTTTGAGTGTGCGAATGATTATTTGAAATACGTCCGTGCGGAAGCAGAGGCGAAGGTTGTAGTGGCAAATGCGAAAACGATTGAACAACTAAGCCCTAATGCGAGTAGCTGGTGTGCATCGCATCTGGCTATGATGCGAAAACCGAGTGCCACAATTCAGAATGCGATCAAGATACTGGTCCATCTGAAGGCAGAACCAAATCCGGGTATTTACGCCCGCCAACTGCCGGTTAAAGTGCCAACAAAGTTTTTCGAGCAGGAGCGCGGGTTGCTGGAAGCGCTCTTTGAAGAATTTGCACCCGAGTGTTTGGTTCAGGACGCAGGTGGCTTGGAGGAACGTTTAGGCCTCATGACCAAGGAGAGCTTAATTGAGTTTCGGACATTAGATTCTGATGTTCAATCGCTGCCTTTTGGACATGCGATGGCAACCGCCAGAGAATTGGCAGAAAAAGCTTGTTACTTTGAAGCCTTCGAAACCGTGATTGTTGTCGAGAACCATGTTCCCTTTCTTATTTTACCAGAACTCCCCAGGACCCTTGCCATAATTGGAAATGGGTATGCGGTTCGCCGGTTGGGTGATGTGCCGTGGCTGAAAGAAAAGCACGTCTTATATTGGGGAGACATTGATCTATCCGGCTTTGCGATCCTAGCCCAGTTTCGAGCATGCCTGTCGCACGTAGAATCCCTCATGATGGACCTAGAGACATGGCAGCACTTTAGTTCTCAGACTCAGAAACACGAGGCCGCTCAATCAATCATTGATCGTGATTTCGAGTTTTTGCAGCCTGAAGAGAGGTCGATGGTTGAAATGCTTAAGGGGAATTCAGGACTTCGCCTAGAGCAGGAGCATATTGATTTTGAACATATAAAAGGTAGTATTTCGTTCCTAGTTTAACATATGAAAATTTATTGATCAGAGCGCCTTAATCCCAGCTCCCAAAGCGGATTAATAGGTATATCTTCAAATACAAGATTGCCTCCTTCCGATGAAATATCCTGGTCAAGCATCATCACTGCGACAGCGGTTTCATCGACCGCGCGAGCTTCACTATGGAACGCTTGAAAATATGATTCACTGTCATCCACATTTCCGCCGTATATACCTAGAATCATAACTGGAAACTCTCTTTTAACTATTGAATGATGCTCAATGGTAATCTCGGCCAAATCGATGCGATCATCCGACCACTTTGCAAGTTTCGACTTATCCCATCTATTGTAGTCTTCAAGCAACCTCTCACGAGAATAGGAGAGTTCTAGGGTAGTTCCTTCTCGGTTCTTATTGTAGTTGGCGTTCCCGACAGGAAAGCCACAGTGTTGCACAAAATTACGAAAGTCCTGGTAGAATGCGTAGGAACGATGAGTTTCATCCATTGCGATCAAAAAGCGTGAATAGTTGTCGGCTTGTTCTGAGCGACGGCCGAAATCACGTTTGATATTCACCTTAAGGTGCTCGCGAAGAGCATAAGCTGAGGCCAAATAATTCATGAACAAGCGATTAAGCTCAAAAAGACGCACGCTTCTAGGGTTTTCCGTTGCGACTGTTTCTTCTCGGTATTTTTCGAGATCGGCGAAGTTCAGATCATTGATGTAAAGCAAAGAAAGTCGATTTTTAAGCCTACTATACACCCGTTTCCTCGATAGATATTCCTCAACTTCCGAATCGCTCAAATCCCTGATCCGATCAAAATTGAGATTTCCCTCGTCTGGGGAGAATTTTGCATTTAGACTGTGCATGTCTTCTAAAGGAAAAGTATGAGATTGATGCAAGAAACGCTTTGATACGGTAGTTTGAAAATGGGACTAACTAAAGAAGAATTCAAACAATATCAGAAAAAAGAGTGGTTCAGCTTTAGGGGCAAAATGCTGCTCAAGGTTGGCTTCGAGTGTGAGGAATGCGGACGCGGTAAAGGCGACGTTATACTTCAAGTTCATCACATTTACTACAATCACGACCTCAAGCCTTGGGAGTATAACGAAGACGCTTGCAAAGTATTATGCCGAGGGTGCCATGCACGAACGCACGGCTTAGCCATGCCTCTAAATGGCTGGACGTGTCTACATTCCGACTGGGACGTTGGTGAGAAGTCAGACGTGACTCAATGCGATCTTTGCGAGACGACAATGGAATGGCATAATTACCTATTTCACCCCAAATGGGGAACAATCAATGTCGGCTATGACTGCGCAGACAAATTGATCGACGGCCACAAGCACGAGAAAGAAAGAATGAATCGAGCGAGAAGCACCTTCATTAAATCGCCGCGATGGGAGCCTAGTGGTGGCGACGGAACTAGATACTATTTTGACTACAAGGATGTTGGGATATACCCGAGGGGGCGCAATAAGTTCATTGCCAAAGTTAACGGACAACCCGGCAAGCTTTTGTTTGATACAATAGATCAAGCAAAGAAGAAGGCGTTCAAATATCTCTGGGACAATGACCTTTGGTAGCGTCGATTTTAACGCTACGACACAGAGTTTGCCAAGCAGTCTGCAATTTCGTCAACTCAACCGATCGCCGAACGTATCGAGCGCAAAGCAGAGGCGACCGCTAGGCGTCTTTGCTCTTGGTGCTGGGGCTTCGCACGGGGTCGTATCGTAAATCTTTGCAGTTGGGGGAACCATTCAGATGGAGGGATTTGACTGCACCGGATGCAGAATTCATACATTCTAATCTTGAGAATGGTTGATCCGGTCGATCCGCAGGGTCTGCCTGCCGAATTGGACGGCATTATGTGGCCACCCCCTAAGACTTAATCCGATTGCGTGGGCCGTGGTGCTCCGCGTTCGCGACTGCCGGTATCGTCTCGATGAAGTGCGCAGGAATTAAATTGCGGCTTTATTATTAAGTTGCGGCTTAAATTTAATTTGCAATTTCTGAATTATAGCCGCATGTAAGATTGATGCTCAAGGTCAGATATAATGTGGCATTGCCAGAATCGAATGGGTTTCGGGCGGACGCTTTGATGGGCGAAAGTGTGGTCGAACACAAAGCACGAATAAGTGATCTGAGGGCCTTGAATGCGGCAATTGTCGCACTGTCCAAGATTCTCGTCGAGAATGAACACTATGCTGCCATTCTGCTCTTGGATGAGCCGAGGATAAGCCTTGATACCCTGTCCAGCGAGTGGGTGCTCTGGGAGTTGTTATTTCGCCCGGAAGTGCTCGAACGCCTGAGCGTTGCGGTGTTTCAAGGTGGCGAAGTGACTACTGTGTTCGGCCAGTTGCAAGCGGAAGAGCAGGAGGCACTGCCGCTTGTGTTTGATCGGCTCAGCAACGCGCAAAAGGCCAGTCGCCGCGGCAGGACTGCCGATGCGTTCTACGATGTGCTTCGGGTCTTGCTGGTTCAGTGGTTTCGCCGCGAAGGACCCCTTCAGATTAAGCGAATAGAAGCGCTGAGCGGCTTTTCCTATCCGACCATCGCCTCGGCCTTGGACAAGCTGGAAGACAGCCTTACGCGCCACTCCGACCGTAGTGTCGAGTTGAAGTCTTTCCCGAAGGATGCGTGGTTCAAACTCGTGGCGGTCAACAACGAACTGCGTAAACCACGCGCCTATAAAGCACGGAATCCAAAGTCGCTAGAACAGTTGGCGGCCAGACTGATGGAAAAACCGGATGAGTCTGTCGCCATAGGGGGCACGATCGGAGCAAAGCATTACCTGCCAGGTATCGATCTCGTGGGAACGCCTCGACTGGATTTGACCGTCCATAATTGGAATTCCACGAAAATTGATCGGCTAGCCCGACGCATTGACCCCGGACTCAGGGAGGTGGGGTTGAAGGAGGCACCGCAGCTCGTTGTGCATAGCCTGCTACGAAAGAATCCCCTCTTTCATCAGAGCGATGACAGAACTTTTGCAGACGAGGTCGAGTGCCTGCTTGATCTGCAGGAGGCTCGTCTGGAACAACAGGCATTGGAATTTTTAGATCACTTAAAGAAAAACGCCCGACCATGAATCAGATCAAACCATCCGAAGTGCTGAAGCAAGTGGCCGACGCAGTGCCGGAATCCTGCCGTGAAAACATCGTCATTATCGGCAGCCTCGCAGCAGGCTATGCTTTCTTTGGCGACAAGCAGGACATGGCCGTCCGCACAAAGGACATCGATTGTCTGTTAAAACCTTTCCAACTGGCTGTCGAACGAGGGCAGGCGATCGCCCGAGAGTTATACGATGCGGGATGGAAACCAAAGAAAGGAGGCTCATTCGATGAGCCTGGAGATTCAAACACGGGGGACAGAGATCTGCCTGCGGTAAGGCTGTATCCGCCAGGGATGGATCAGGATGCAGAAGACGCATGGTTCATCGAGCTGCTGACAGAACCCGAATCGCCGGAAATTCAGGAAAGAAGTTTTACGCGGATCGTTATCGACGAAGGCCACTTCGGCCTGCCTTCGTTCCGCTTTTTGGCGGTCACGGCTTATCTGCCAGAAAAAATCGATGCGCTTGGGATTTATTACGCCCGCCCGCCAATGATGGCCTTGGCCAATCTCTTGGAACACCAGGAGATCAAACCTGACCGCATGAGTTCGCCGATTGCCGGACGGGCGATCAAACGCAGTAACAAGGACTTGGGCCGCGTCTTAGCGCTGGCATACCTGGCTCAAGAGCGAGGACTGGATGATTTCAGAACATGGGGACTCGATTGGTACAGTGCATTGGAGCGAAGTTTCCCGAATGAATACCAGCAGCTGGCGCTGCATGCCCGAGCCGGACTGGAGGCACTGATGCAAAGCGATGAGGACTTCGAGGAGGCTTACCATACCTGCGCCAACGGCTTACTTGCCTCGCTCTCGGTTGAGATGGAAGATCTTCGAGAAGTCGCAGCCCGCATCGTCGGTGATGCCATCGGCCAACTGGAGGAGCTTGCGAGTGAAGTCTGAATCACATTGCGTGATACAATTCGCTCTGCTTTGACTAATGCCCATGGGAAGCAACGATATGACCAATAAATCTTCCATTGGGGAGATTCGCGAGCGCTTTGACGCAGATGTGGAGAGATTTTCAAATCTCGAAACAGGGCAAGCGGCTACAATCGACGCACCCCTGGCCATGGAGTTGATTACAGAAGCTGCGATTGCGGCAACGCCTTCAATTAGTCGTGTTTTGGACTTAGGTTGCGGTGCTGGGAACAATACGATCCGTCTGATTAGAGCTTATTCCGGCGAGTTCGCCTGTGACCTATCTGATCTTAGCCAGCCCATGCTGGATCGTGCTAAAGAACGCATCGCCAAAGAAAAGCATTCAGAGATCCGTATTTTCGAGGGCGATTTCAGGACAATCGATTTTGAAGATTCACACTATGACGTGATACTAGCCGCAGCGGTTCTCCACCATCTGCGTGATGACCATGATTGGGAGTCAGCGTTTACGAAGATTTTCCAGATGCTGCGCCCGGGCGGCAGCTTTTGGGTCACGGATTTAGTCTCACACGAGAGTGCGGAGATCAATGACTTGATGTGGAAAAGGTATGGTGCTTATTTGGAGTCGCTTGGAGGGGTTGCTTATCGAAATGAAGTCTTGGATTACATCGATAAAGAAGATTCACCCCGATCAGTAACCTATCAAATCGGCTTAATGAGGAAAGTGGGCTTTACCTCCGTTGAGGTATTACACAAAAATTCCTGCTTTGCTGCTTTTGGAGGGATCAAAGCAAATTGAGTCGAGATGGGGGCCATACGTTATGTGGACCTAAGCAGGAATGTTGCCTGCGGGCAGCAATATGTTGAGCGGTATCAGTTGAGGAGGCCAAAGCCTTCCAAAGGGTAGAATTTGGGCTTATACGTCACTGACTAGCAAAATTTCTACGGAGAGTGATGACGAATAATCTCCCTAATCCGTGTTAGCTGCAGATTTGGAGTTAAGTTCAATAGAGGAAAAACAGTCCTGCGACCAAGCTTTCGAATAACCTTATGGTCTGTAAGGTTAAGCAGTAGGTTCTGAGCTTCTGGACTCAACTTCAGCCAGCGCATAGCCTGAGTCGTTGCCGCAGAGGACAAGCCTTTAGCTCGCCCAAGTTCATTTTGTCCCATTCCTAGACTTTCCATCTCTTTCTTCCAGCGGATGGCGCGATGAATCTCATGCTCGGTTTTTTGGGGGTGCTTACGGGTCTTTGGAGCCTTGTGACCGCATTCTTTATGAATGGGGGAGAGTAGGGCGCAGTTTTCCATGGGCTTTTTCCGGCAGTGGGCGATTTCCAATGGGATTGTAAACCCGCTTTTCCTTTTACCCGACAGCGCTTCGTCGCCGAAGAGCGTCTGAATGGCTTCCGTGCGCAGGCGGACTTCGACGCTGAGATGCCTGCGGCGCTCTCTTGATCGACGGGTGTTTTCAGTCGACGGGTCTTTGGCTTTGCCACCTTCCTTAACTGTGATGGATTTGAATAGCAGTTTATAGAGTTCCCGCTGTTCTTCCTCGGAGAGGCATTTTACCGCTTCGGCGAAGTGGGCGAGGGCGTGCTGCAATTTTTGAGGAGCCAGCAGATCCGATTTCAGGGCATCGATTTCCTTGTTGAGCCGGATTTCTTCTGAGACGAGTTCGCTCTTTCGTGCCGTCAGTTCATCGATCCTTTTCTTCAACTTCTCGCCGATCAGGGTGCCCGCAGTCATTAGGAGCTTTTCCATTACTTTATTGGCTTCGGTGTCCAGTTCTTTGAGTTGCTTCCGGATGGCCTGTCGCTCCTTGGCTAGCTTGCGGACTCGGGTTGTGTTGGCTTTTGGTGCTTTTTCGATGATTCGATTTACCGCTTCTGGTTCAGCCGCGATTTCACCGAAGGCCTCCATTATCAGTTTCTCCAATAAGCGGGCTGGCACCCGGCCAACTTGGCAGTTCGATTCCTTCCCAAGCTTCTCATGTTTGGAACAAAGATAGTAAAAATACTTTTCCATCGTGCCGTCTGACTTCCGCTTTGATGAGAAACTTGGTTTCATCGAGCCGTTGCAGCAACCGCAACGTATCTTCCCGACTAAGGGCATAAAGTATTTACTCTTCCCAAGAGGGATTCCTTCTTTTTTTCGTGTCCTCTGATCCAGAGCGATTTGAACTTTGTCCCACACTTCTACTGAGACGATGGCTTCCGCTGCCGCTGGAAATTCTTCGCCTTCGTAGATGAGTACGCCCTTATAAATCGGATCACGCAAAATAGTGAGCACGTGTTCGATCCTAAAACGCTTTCCGCCAGTGACTGTCCCTTTCTTCGAAGTGCGTTTCCTCGTCCTGATTTTTCGCTCGTTGAGGTCGTTGACGATCTCCATTGGAAGCATCCCGCCGACTGCCATCTCAAAGATTTCAAGAATGACTTTCGCATCCTTGTCGATGAGATGTAGGGAGCCGTTATGTATACCGTACCCAGGCTTTGGAGTGCCACCATTGGTTAGACCAGCCTCAACTCTTGTCTCAATGGATCGCTTTACGTCTTCCGAAATTTGATTGCTTGTGTGTTCTGCCATCGCCCAGTGGATACTGCGGACCAACTTTTCGCTGGCAGTGTCGGTGTTGCCCGGTTCCATTCTGGAAACCAACCTGACGTTGTGAGTTTGAACGAGTTCGTCGAACTCATGCCCGAGCTTGCTATTCCGGAAGGCACGGCTCAAGCGGTTCACTAGTACCAGATCAACCTGATCAGTTTTCACCAGTTCCCGTACACGATTCAAACCTGCTCGTTTGTCATTTCTTCCTGAACGACCGTCATCAATGATAACTTCGACCACTACCCAGCGTTCATTTGCGTGTTCAAAATCATCAGCAAACCTTCGGCAGTGTGTGATCTGGCTTTTAATGGAATCTTCTTCCTTATTGTCTAGCTGCTTTTGACTCGATACCCGCACATAGATAACAACTCGGATCACTTTTAGTGAGTCCTGCGTGGTGCGTCCTGCATGTGACCGCCCAAAAGTCTTCGCAGTGTGTTTGTTGGGTAATTTCATGGCTTTGGGGCCCCCGTTCGAAGTGAATATTTTACGCCTCGAGTTTTCCCGGACCTTTGAATATAGTCTTTTTCTAAAAGGGAGCGGAGTCGGCGCTGGGCGGTCTGAGGGTGAACCTCAAGTGCCCGTGCGATTTGGTCAGGACTTGCACTGCCGAGATTTACAAGCAGGTCCAGAACGCGTTGTTCTTCGTCGGAAACAACAGGCCGGCCATCAAGCTTCGCCGGGGTTGGTTCAATGGTGATGGAATCCAGAAAGCAGAACGAAGCCTTGTGGATCAGTTCAATGATCCGTTCTTCAGAATTTGACTGTGATTCCTGTTCGATTTTAAGCTATTTCGAACCGGAGTGCGATAATTCAAGAAGTTTTTTGAATTCACGTGGGAAATTTGGTGATTTGCTGATTTTTCGATAATTAGTGACGGGATTAACCCGTTTTCGCGTAGCGAGCCTACCTACCGGCAAATTGTGCCGTGGGGTTATTTCATTAATTTACCTATTCACAGGTGTTTCGGCCAAAAAACCCTCGCTACGGACAATGGAGGAATAGGAATAAGGACTTCTTGTTGGGGATATGCTGTGCGTATTTCCATTTTGGGCCGTTCGCTAATATCCTTTGAAGTGCCCCTCTTTGTGCGCCTTTTTGAATGGAGGCGCGGGGCATATGGGGATCGGTTTCGAGGCCGTACATAAATTCGGCTGCCCTCACCAGAGGGCAGCCGAAGATATTAGTTATACAGTTGGCGGCTTAATCTCTGATGGAGTTCGCCACTTTCCACGCCTCCTCAAGCGCCGCGTCTTCCTCGATCACACTGAGGGCGAACTCATGCAGTCGGTCGGGGATCTTTATCTTGGACCGGTTTTTCAGGGCCTCATAGCCGCGGCAGATGCGCGTCTTCAGATGAAAACCCGCCCAGATGTCCGCAGACTCGCTTGCGGTCCTCCCATCAGAGACAATTTCGAAATAAGAGACTATTAAGAGTGCGGTCTGATCGGAGATGGGGATCTCGCAGTTCCAGTCGGCCCCATAGCCAAGGATTTCGTTTAATTCTCCCGGGCAGATGCTGCCCTTGCACATTTCCATCTCGTTGCAAAAGAGTTCGCATTCGGCGGTGAATGGGCAGGGGCACCCGTAATCGTGGGAGCTCATTTTAAGTGTGATATTATTTTTCATGATTTATATAGGTTGGTTTTACGGTCGCCGACGGCTTCCTGTTCTGCCTTTTGAAATTTTTTGGCTTAAATAAAAGTGAATATATTAAATTTTTTTTGGAGGGTTAAGCGTGGTCGAAAACATACAGCCCGTGGGCGAATCGTTTTACTGAGAATGCTAGGAATTCGCCTTCGACGGAGATCCGTTCAGTCTCACTTAAGCCCGTCGCTTCGAGAGCCAACCTGTAGTCAGACCAAAGCACGTTGACCAAATAGGCATGCTGTCCTTCCTCCGCGATATCTTCGATTGTATGAATCATGCGCCTTGTGAAAAGCATGAGTCCGGCGATCCCTTGGGCGGGTAGAGCCCATTGTTTATGAGCCGATACAAGGATAGATTCCCCTTGTTCCAGTATGACGGGCTCGAACTCATAGATGTGATCGTATTTGTCTAGGAGAGCAACTTTCGCGTCATCGAATTTAAGCCGGAGAACGTTTGTTTCGTCTTCCTCGTATCCGACAATCGGGTACTGCTTAAGTAATTTGACATCTGTGATTTTCCGGTTTTTCCGACGTGATAGATACTTCGTAAGTTCAGTGGAGGCAAAGGCGAAGCGTAAACCATTACCCTTTTCGGTAATACCGTAAGAGATGTGTCCTATTTTTCGCAGGGCGATATCCATGCCGGGGTTGGAGAGTAGGGTGGAGCCGTCCAGGCGTCCTTCGTTTATGTTGATTTCGTTCATGTTTTTGGTGGTTTTTGGGTGTGAAAAAGGCGAGCCATGTGGCTCGCCTTCTATTGATATTGTTTTGGTTTGGTTGTTTTAAGGTGTGTCGAATTTTACCATCTTTGAGTTGATCTTCGTAGCTTTGAAAACTCCGAATTCACCTCGAATCTTAATGGGTTGTTTAGGATTTGATGGCTTAATTTTTGTGAGTAGCCAGTCATGCCAAAACGTCCGAATGACATGCTCAAGCTGATCTTCACTGGCGATTGATTCGATGAAATCGACCATCTTAGCGCTGAGTAGGACATGCACTATAGGTTCCTTGGGGATCAGTCCCCAAACGCCGCATGGAGAGTAAAGTTTTTCCGTTTGTGTGATTTCCTTCAACTCAAACAGCCGATCCCTCTCGTCCAAAATGAACTTTCTTCCATCGCGAAATTGAAGATAGATCTCAGTCAAAAACTTAGCCCCAGACCCATACTGTGTCGACTTTTGGTTGAGCCGAATGCAGCGTAGTTTCTTCCGCCCCTCGCGGACAAAAAGCTCGGATAGCGATCGAGATTCGAAGGCATCCAAAACACGATAGCCTGAAGTCGTAATCGCAAATTCATCGTTTGCGCACTTGTTGAGTTTTAGAAATGAAGTAGGCATCGTAAGCACCTTAATCTTCGCTGCTTTGATCGGTGTTAGTTTAGTTTTTTTCATAATCGCCGTTGTATGATTCTTCTGTTTAGTTGTCTGACTAGATGATTGGATCATCGGTGACATGTTGTGTTGGATCAGTGAACCGTGGGGAAAGGCGTTCCGACGGTGAATTCAGTTTCTTCGAGTGGTTCTTTTTGAAACAGAACGGAACGAAGTTCACGGCCAGTCTCCGACAGGTAGTTGGCTAATACGATTGACTTGAAGGCAAAGAGGCAGACATCGAGCATTCCCAGCACTGCGAAGGAGCACGGAGGAACATGAACCAAAGTAAGGTCCTCACCCGGCGGGGTGAGCCAAGTGCCGCTGTCAATTTGATTTTGAGTAAGAGTAATTGTTTGCATGGTTTATGAAATGATCCAGGTGAAGTGCGCCTTTTGTCCGGGCTGTGGAAGTGGCCCGGGGCGCTTAGTTGAAGGAGGTCGTGCTAGTTGAGATCTGATTCTTGAGGGAGCAGGAGGAGACCTTCGACGCTGGTCATGAAGACAATTCGACCGCAGGGTAATTCAGTGGCGGAGTATGCAAGGAATTCGCCGACCATGTCGTGTATGCCGCCGATTTGGCGGTTCGGATAGGTCTGTTGCAATTCGCGCCAAAGCTGCTTTAGCAGTTGGTCGGAGCCGACGCTTTTAACGTGCGGCTCGAGCTGGGCAATGAGTGGCTTGGAGATGAGCATGTGGTCGAACGGAAATATCTCCGGCAATTTCCAATGCTGCATCGGGGTAAGCGCAGGTCGGTCTGTGGCTTCCTCCGATTCGAGAGCCGTGAATTGTTCTGTGCTGCCGCTTGTGTCGAGCCGAAAGGCGTCGCCATCTCGTGTGACAAACATGAGCGCATAGTGGCCGTGGGGGTCATCACATAGCAGTGACGAAGTGCGCATCACATCAAAGTCGACGATCATGCTGCCACAGTATGACATCAGGCGTGAAAATGTAAGTGACTCAAACGCGAAGACCGGGATATCCCGGAACGGAGCAGTCACTGCGTATCGGTCGAGCCCGATGCGCAATAGCTCGGATCCGCATCCGTCTTTGCATAGGACGCGGGAGCGCGTGAGGTCGATGGTATGATTTTGGAGTTTTTTCATGGTAATGATGAAGTTAAAAACCAAAGCAGCGGCCACGAAGGGCCGCTGCTTTGGTAATCTTGGAATTGGTTTTGTTGTTGTTTTACTATTTTAGCGGTAGGCGTGCTTAAGAACTGATCCCAATGATCAATCCGGAATAGAGTTTTATCAGGGGCTGGAAAGGCTCGGGAAACGAGCCAAAGGACAAGCCCGAACACTAGGCGATCTTCGCAACGTTAATTTTAAGACGATCAAGAATTGCGTGCCGGAAAATGGCACGTTGTCCTTCGGTCCTATTGTAAACAAAGGCCAGCGCAGCACGTTGAGAGCGGTAGCCTTTTTCTGCGTGCCATTTGTCGGCGCTACTCAATGAAGGAATGATACGATGGATCACGCCGTTCTTCTCGTCCGTTCCCATGTAGTGTGTATCGCGGGTGTGATGCAGATGACCTACATGGAATTCGCGACACTGGGATTTTCCCCAAGCATCAGAGGCTTCAATCGCCATCAGCATCGGCAGTTCCCGTGCCTTCTCGCTATGCCCATGCGCGAAGCCTAGGAGGACAGTTCCGTACGAAATATATTTACGTGGCTGATCGGTGGAGTCATGCACGATGACATCGGGGCATTTTTCGTAAATCGCTCCCAGAAGTTGTCCTAGGGCAAATGAAGATACTGAGTCATGGTTGCCTGGCACAATAACGACTTCAACGGGAGCGACTGTCCGCAAGGTTTCGATACCTTCTCGTAAGAGGTTCATGCCAATTCTAAAGTACTCTTGAAAATTTCCAGCCGAATCCTGTGGTGTGCCACGAGTTGTTGAATTACTCAGATTATCGCCATTCAGAAAATCGTTTCCTACTGGGAATAGAATCTTTTCAATCGGATATGCTGTCGTGCATTGTGAGATCAAATCATGTAATGCATCCCTGAATACATCGCAGGCAATTTGAAGGTTGTAGTTTTCACCAGTTTCACGTGCTGATGCGTACTTGCCCACATGCAAATCGGGAATGGATATCTCGGCGAGATGTCCTTCGACAATAGGCGTATGACGGATGTTCGGCAGCGCCGGAGCGGCTTCTTTGAGTTCGGCGATGTATGCCTTCAGCGCTTCTGCTATTCCCTCGGCGGCCCCGATAGGTTCTAGACGGACTTTAGTCTGAAATAGCGGTTCAACGAGAATTTCCCCTGTATCCGGGTGTTTTGCACCGATTTCCCAGCGATTGACAATTTGAGAGGCAACGAACCATTCGTCGGGGCTGAGGCCAGCTTCTTCGATAAGTTCCCGAGGATTTTTTGGAAGGCGTTGAACGCTCTGCACCGCCATTGCTCCAGTGGCAGTGCTCTGAGCTGTAACTGCAGGTTTTGAGCTTTTGACCTTTGGTTTACTGCTCTGGGGTTTCTGCTCACATGTTTGCTGTGTAGCATTTGTTCGCAATTCTAACCACTCCAGCGCTTCTTTGGATGGGCGCTGTCCTGCTTCTAAACGCTTGCGAGCTAAATGACGTAGCTCGCTTGCTCTTTGGCTTTTGACGCCAAGTAGATTGCGGAATTCACGCCCAGTTATTTCACAGCCTTGGTCGAGTATAGCCATGGTTTTTGCGACCTTGGTGAGTATGGTCAGTCCCAAATGCTTTCGAGCAAAAGTCATCAGACTGCCAGCATGGCTGTAGGTTTTCCCAATCCGCTCCGCGAATTCTTGTATGCTAAGATCCGGATTTTCGCGCATCAGTTCAATGGCGCGCTGTTGCAATGGTTCGAAACTTTTCTTGTTCATAGTATTGTTTAATTTGATTATGTGCCGAAGGCACAGCCAACCACCGTGGTTGACACCCGAAACGAATTATGGGTGGTGATAAAAGAGGCAGAATGCCGAGAGTTCACCGAAAACGACTGCGTAAGCAGTCATATCATGTGGACACACCTTCATCAGTTAAACCAAAGGCTCACGCATGCGGAACGCATGATAAGCCCTTTGAATACTTGATGCTTCTTTTGGTCTAAGAAACTTAAATGAACCTTAGTTCTTGCGCCTTTTTCCGGCTTGTGGAGGAGAGCCGGGGCACATGTTGTGGCATCATCTTAAAGTGCCTTCGCACTAGTCTGAGCCTGCTTTTGCTCTTATACTTCCAGTTGTTCGAGGTGGGCTTTGCGTGCTTTCCAATCGGGGTGGATCGCGTCGAGCATTTGAAAAAAGGCTTTGCTATGGTTGGGGTGCCGAAGGTGACAGAGTTCGTGGACGATGGCGTATTCGATACACAGGGTAGGGGCTTTTATCAGTTCGGGATTGAGGATGATCTCTCCCTTATACGGCAAATTCCCGACCCAAATTACCTCAAAATAGTGCACTCACGGGACTGAACCGCGACTATCTAAGGCATAAAGCAGGCTTTAGTCTGCGGAGTATTACTTATTTCGCATGTAGTTATCACCTTGGAAAAGTCAGTGATCGGAATATTCGTGCATACTTGGCCAAGATCGACATCCGACATGGCTATCTTCCGTCGACGGAGTTTCCGTCAACCATTTTGAAACTGCTGAGTGCTTGTGGGGTCACTCCCAGAAGTTTGGCTGCATTGGATTTGATGCCCCCCGTCTGCTTCAAAGCCTGCGAAATGATCTTTGTTCTTACGCGATCGAGTTCATTGCTTAGATTAAAATTCCGATCAAAAGGAGGGATCTCGCATATCAAGCGTGGGCTAAAGCTTAACGAGCTTTCGCCAATCACGTCACCTTTTGTGTTCTGGATACTCTGCATTAAAGTATGCTTGAGCTCAGAGATGTTACCTTCCCAGTTGCGATTTGAGAGGTGCTCCAATGCCTCGTCGGTTATCGTCAATTGTTTGCAGTGTAGCTGATTCCAGTCATTCAAAAGATGTTCCACGAGAAGAGGGATGTCAGATTTCCGGCTTCTGAGTGGAGGTAATTTTACGGTGGACGGAAATAGGTAGAACAGTGAATCAGCAAAGTCCCCGGATTGTATCTTGCTTTCCAAGTCTGAGCCAGCAGTCGCCAGAATTCTTAATTTTGCAGAGTTGGGAGCGCTGGTTTTGGAATGCCTTGATTCTATGAATTCACACAGGCTGTACTGTTGGTTTTTGGCTAGATGATCAAAATCGAGCAGCAGTAAGGTGCCTCTATCGCAGCTAGTGAAACAGCAATTTTTACCACCAAGTGGGGTGGTTGCCGCTAGCGTTTTACAGTCCACGATTTCCAGTGGAAATCTGGTTCTTGCACTCAGTAAGTATGAGAGTTTGGCCAGGGTCGACCTCCCAGTATTCAGTTCGCCCGTGAGTAGGATATGGCTGTCAAGCTTCGTAAATCGACGCGTGAGCTCTGCGGCTTCTTTAAAATCCGGATGCTCCCCTACGATATGAAGAGATTTGAGTAATGGTAGAATTGAGTCGGATTCATGCAGCGTTGCTGTTTTGTTCCGCAGATCTTGGAATCTGAATTTGCCCAATTTCGTCGTTAATGGGCAAAATGATTTAAGCCCATTCGGTGTGATCTCGATTAACTTGGCGTTGATTTGGCCGCTGGAAATTAGGGTAAGCCAGCACCCGTGAATCCGTTGGTCGTGCGCGTAGGGGTTGACGTATTTTATTACGGAGGTGTTACGTGAGGATACGTGCCTATATTCGTCCAGTAAAATTTTGAAAAGTTCAGTATATCTGATCGTTGAGATGTCGCCCAAACTGGTAGTTTCGATGTCGGTATGCCGGCTTATGTGTCTATGGCGTTTTGATATTTCTTTTTTACACTCGTCGACTAAATGCTCGGTTTGCGGTGTGGTAAATAAGTAGACCCGAGAGACCGATTCTTTAGCTTCTTGTAGGTTGAGAAGGCTCCGTAGTAGTGGCCCGATCTGCGCCTTTTCCTCGGTTGAAACGAATGGATCATTGTCGGAGATGAAGCTAAGTAATACGGCCATATCAATTAAGGTTTATCGGGCTAAAGCTGGCTTTATGTAGGGTGCTATTCGCATTTAGCAGCAGGATCAAGCGTAGCTACCTGCGCTGAACACGCACCTTCAGATGCATTTATGAATGTAAAGTCATCTTTAGGTGGGTAAAGTATAATTTAGGGAGGAAGTATCATCAAAATCTCAAAGGGGAGAGTCGCTTTTCTTGAAAATTAGGCAGTTTTAACTCTCTGCAAATTCAAGTTTTGCTCGTTTTCGGCACCTCATGGGAACGCGTGTAGGTGCAATAGACCTGGGAAGCAAAGCTCTGAGCTCTCAGAGGGCCCAGAAGGCTTCTGTATAGCCTTTCGTGGTTACTTATCTAGGCTTATGCTAGCCTTCGCTGAGGCGGCATTTGCCCCGCAAGAAACAGTGCGAGCCCGACGCTCTAGCTCAGGTTAGTTGGATCGAGCTCGTAGTTGTTGGCGAGGCGTGGTTTTGTCGTGAAGAATGATCAATCGGCGATTGTCCGGGTTCTATCTTCTCGTAGTTATTTCTTCAGAAAACCAAAGATGTAGATCGCCCTGGCGATGTAGTTGAATTGGTTTGAATGTCCGCAAAGCCTACTCTGAATCTTCAGGGTGGGCACGCAGC
>Ga0306899_1000259_pt1 | contig 30650 bp, 31 predicted proteins | sample AntRauMFilla3764_FD_190407 | JGI IMG/M metagenome (GOLD analysis project Ga0306899, IMG submission 190407) | Saline lake microbial communities from Rauer Islands, Antarctica - Metagenome Filla 3 #764 (v2) (version 2) | ecosystem: Environmental > Aquatic > Non-marine Saline and Alkaline > Saline ... | reverse complement strand
AAAGTAGCATCGGTCGGTAACGCCGATAATCCACCACCCCAAAGTAGCATCGGTCGGTAACGCCGATGACCCACCAACCTAAAGTAGTATCGGTCGGTAACGCCGATGACCCACCAACCTTAAATCAGTTTTTACGCTGTTCACGAGTTAGAATAGGCTCTAAACTCCGTTGAACACTCTTACTTCTGCTCCATTCCGACAGGATCCAATCCCGATTTCCCTAAATATTATGAAAAATAAGATAAAATCATTCGTCTATAGTGTGACCCTGCTGTCCGTCCTCACCTTCATGCAGCCACTTGGCGCACGAGATGGTGGCACCAGCCAAATTGCGGTGACCGATGGTCAGAAAATCGCCTTCCTTGGTGACTCGATCACCGCCGCCGGCGCTAAACCGGGCGGGTATTGCCGACTTGTCCTCGATGGCTTAAAAAAGCAAGGCATCGAGACGACCGGTGTCTTTGCCGGGATTTCCGGTCACAAATCCAACCAGATGCTAGCCCGACTGGAAAAAGATGTGTTGAGCAAGAAGCCCGACTGGATGACGCTCAGCTGTGGCGTCAACGACGTCTGGCACGGTGCCCGGGGGGTCAACCTTGAGGACTACAAAAAGAATATCACCGCCATTGTCGATCAAGCCCAGGCCGCCGGCATCAAGGTGATGATTCTGACCTCCACCATGATTAAAGAGGAACAGGAAAATGACCTCAACGGGAAACTCCTTCCCTACAATGCCTTTCTCAAGGACTTGGCAAAAAGCAAAGGTTGCCTGTTTGCTGACCTCAACACTCAGATGCAGGTGGCCCTCAAAACCTTCCCCAAGGACGCGCCCAAAGGCACCCAACTCACCCGCGACGGCGTCCACATGAACGCCTACGGCAACATCATGATGGCCAAGGGTGTGCTCAAAGCATTCGGACTGTCGGCCGAAGCGCTGTCAGACATCGAACAAAACTGGAAAAACGCCCCCGACAGCCACTCCATCCGCTTGAATATCTCGATGTCACTCAACGAATACGAACAACTCCAGAAGAAGCTCGATCAACCCGTCCAGCAGGAATTCCTAAATTTCGTGGAGAAAAAGAAAGCGGATCTCTTGAAATAGGTTTTATATGCCAGCCATGCCACGGCATGACGTGACGTAAAAATACCTGCCCTCCGTTTAGGAAAAATGCTCGTCTGGCTTTTCAGTAAAAACAACTTTTGCAATTACACTCTTTAACAAAGGGTCGGCTATTTTGAGGTTTTCACTCGCTGGATTTATAGCATGATTCTCATATGTCTCGCCCAAAACTATATCTACCATGTTTAGCAGCGCTAGCGTTGCTCGTTTGCTTTTTTGTTGTTCATCTGAGTGATATTGAGAAATCCAAAGCCACCGACCAGCAGCTAGATGCGAGTTTGGTGAATGCGGCAAGGGGGCTGGTTGAGGAGATGCCAACTGCGAAAGTCGACTGGAGTCAGTGGCTTCCGGCCTATCAAGAGGCGACTGAGGTGGATAGTGCCACTCGGCTGATCATACGTGATAAAACTCCAGTTCCGGCAGGAAGTCCTCGATTTGCTCGTATCGTTTTAAAGTCGCCTGAGTGATTTCTAGGCTCAATATCCACTAGTGGTAGGTGGGTTCCATCACCTGTTTCATGAAAACCCCCTCCTCAGTCTGGCAGCATTCCCTGCTGATCATTGGAATACTATTGATCGCGATGAACCTGCGCCCTGCGATCACTGCTTTGGCACCTCTGGTTGAACGAATGCAAACGGGCGGGGTGGACGTCCAAGTGATCGGGTTACTCACAACCCTGCCGCTGGTGCTGTTCGGTCTTGCAGGATTGTTCGTGGGAGCCATTGGTAACCGCTTCGGCTTTGCGCGGGCGCTCGGTGCTGGGCTGATGATTCTATCGATCGGTTGTTTCCTTCGCTCATGGGACTTCAGTGGAACAAATTTCGAACGGCTCGCCGGGTCTTTTCTGATCGGAACCGGCATCGCGTTTGGCAACGTCCTCCTTCCCGGAGTCGTCAAGAGCCGCTACCCCAACCATGTCGGTCTGATGACCAGCCTCTATTCCACGGCCATGAATCTGGGAGGAACTCTCGGAATCGCCCTGGCGGTGCCACTTGCCAATTGGCTTAACGGTGGCTGGAACTCCTCGCTCAATGCCTGGGGCTATGTTGCGCTGATTCCCCTCCTCATCTGGTTGCCTCAATTGATGCATAAACCAACAATTCGGCAGCGCACCCATCCTTTCGCCGGAATCATTCAACTCCTTGGCCGTGGACGCGCATGGCAAGTGACCGCGCAGATGGGGCTTCAGTCTCTGCTCTTCTATTCAAGTGTCGCTTGGCTACCGACGATGCTGCAGCTGCGGGGAATGAGCGAATCCCAATCCTACGGTTGGCCGACCGCCATGCTGATCTGCGGCTGCGTCGCGAGCCTCATCATTCCGACACTCGCCGGCAAAGCCCGATCACAAAGTTACTGGACGCTCACCTGTGCCAGCATGACCACACTCGGACTCTGCGGTATTCTCTGGCTCCCCCTTGCTTGGTTGGGACCTGCGACGCTCATTCTTGGTCTGGGGCTGAACGGGGGATTCAGCATGTCCCTCCTCCTCATCGCAATGCGTAGTCGGGATAGTGAAACTGCAGGTAATCTCTCCTCCATGGCGCAAGCTATTGGATATTTAGCCGCCGCTCCTTTCCCATGGTTTATTGGCTGGCTGCACACCACGACTGACAGCTGGCCCATCGCCTATGGGTTCCTCTTGATCCCTGCACTTGGCCTCGCAATAGCCGGAATGCTCGCAGGTCGACCTGGTTTTGTGAAGTGAGGGCGCGACTCAAAGTGGCGCGAAACTCGACCTCCTCCTCTTTGAAAATGGGAAACGGATCGGCTTTGAATCGATTACCTGAATCAATCCAGCAAGCATGGAACGCTCGTGCTCCGGTGGCGGCACTCACCACGGTGAACTCGGAAGGTGTGCCGAATACGATCTACATAAGCTGTTGCGCTTTGGCGAACGGCCCACGTGTTTTGATCGGCGATAGTCATTTCGGGAAGACAGGTGAAAATCTGCGGGAAGGGTGCTGAGAAGTTGACAGCGAATGCGGAAGGGAAGAAACTCGACTCATATTCAGCGCTTCGCAATCCAACGATCAGGAGCTTAACCCTCACCCTCGGCTGGCTGAGGCCGCCAAAAAAGTAAAATCCTATCAGTTCACCCAAATACCTCTAAAGAATTAATGAAAGCGGAAACTCTCTGGCTCCTTCACTTTTGCCTCGAAAGCAAACTACTCAAACAAGGCCAAGTTGATGGACTACTTGCGAATCTAAACCCGGGAACCGAGGTAGAGAGTTGCGTTAAGATGTTAACACAAGCCGGTTGGGTCACAGATAAAGCATTTCTGAAGGAAGCACAGGCAATCGCGAAAGATAATGCAGCGAATGGTTTTAAGCCACCAATCGAAGCCAATGGATCTCCGAGTGCTTCCGCTCAAAATTCAAATGGATCATACGCGGTTGAAGTTTTTGCAGAAATCTCACTACCCGATTACGAAACGTTGAGCACAATGTCTGAAGACGCACTTTTGGAAGTTATGCGCACACTGATTCGGGACTGCCAATCGATTGGTGCCAGTGATTTGCACATTATGAGCGGAGCGCGCCCCATTGCTCGCTACAATAAAGAAATAAAGTATCTGAACGCTCAGCCCATGCCCGATTCAATCGCGCGAGGCCTTAATTTTTCGGTGATGCCAAAAGCTAAGCGAGAAATATATGATGCAGAGAATGACTTAAACTATGGCCTTACTCTGGAGCAAACGGACTCGGGCATGAGCCAACGATTTCGAGCCAATATTTTCGAGCATATGGGGGGAATTTCAGGCACCTACCGAATTATATTACCAGGCGTGAAGAGTCTTGAAGAGCTCGGCTTTCCAAATGCTGATGTGATGCGCAAGTTACTCAGCTACCACAACGGATTAGTTCTGGTGACCGGGCCATCGGGCAATGGCAAGACCACCACCCTGGCAAGCATGGTCAGAGAACTCAATTTGACGCGCCGTGAGCATATCATCTCTATCGAAGACCCGATCGAAGTGATGCAGGACTCCGAAAAATCCATCATCTCCCAACGCGAGGTCGGGCGGGACACACAATCATTCCAGGCGGCATTACGCTCAGCCCTGCGTGAAGACCCCGATATTATTGTGGTCGGAGAACTACGTAATCTCGACACAATCGAAATGGCATTAACCGCTGCTGAAACCGGGCACTTGGTCATCGCGACACTAGACACCGGTGACGCGGCGACTACCTTGAATCGTATTTTGGACGTTTTCCCTGCCTCTCAGCAAAACCAAATTCGAGCGATGGCTGCAGGCACTTTGCGCGGCATTGTTTGCCAGCGATTAGTCCCTTCAATCAAAGGCAATCTCGTTTTAGCCTGCGAATTGTTGGTCAATACGCCAGCTGTCGCCAATATCATACGAGACGCCAAAGAAACCGGACTTGAAAGTGCGATGCAAACCGGACGCAAACTAGGGATGCGCACATTGAGCGAGTCGCTAACTCAATTAGTCGATGAGCAAGTTATCTCCAAAGAAGTTGCCGACGCCTCCCTATCATCGATGGTTGATTAGCCCCTGGTTGGTAAGATTAGATATCATGAATACTTTAGACGATTTACTTTTGGAAATGCTACGCCGTAGTGGTTCGGACTTGCACCTCACAGTCGGTGCATCGGCAAAAATACGCGTGGATGGGCACATTGAGCGGTTGGATGATGCAAAGATTTCAGCGGAGGAGATGGATGCGCTTTTGCGACCAGTGGTTCCAGACTATAACTGGAAACGCTTTCAGGAGTCTGGAGATTGCGATTTAGCCTATGCCATTCCGGATGTCTCCCGTTTCCGCATGAATCTGTTTAAGAATTCACATGGGATCGCCACAGTGCTTCGGCAAATTCCAACACGTATCAATAGCTTGGAGGAAATGGGACTGCCGGATGTGCTTTCCAAGATTACTAAATATCGCGGCGGATTAGTCTTGGTGACCGGCCCTACTGGTAGCGGAAAGTCGACCACGCTGGCTGCGATGATCAATCAAATTAATACTACTCTAACAAATAAAATCGTTACACTGGAAGATCCTGTTGAGTTTACCCACACAAATAAACTCAGCACAATTCTGCATCGTGAAGTCGGTAAGCATACGGAAAGCTTCGAAACCGGCCTCCGTGGCATCATGAAGTCAGACCCGGACGTTGTGCTTATAGGTGAGCTTCGTGACAAAGAAACCATGCGCTTAGCCATGAATTGCGCCTCCATGGGCACCTTGGTTTTTGCAACTTTACATACGAATAGTGCGACCAAAACAATTGATCGAATAATCGATGCTTTTCCAGCAGCTGAACAGAATCAGGCCAGAATTATGTTGGCCACATCCATACGCGCTATTGTTTCCCAGTTACTCTGTAACTGCAAGGATGGTGGACGTGTCGCGGCTCACGAAATCCTACTCTATCACAACTCACTTCCAGTTTCTATCCGAACAAATGCACTGGCGAGTATTCAAACACTCATCCAACAAAGCGGGAATTTAGGCATGATTTCGATGGATGCGTCAATTCGTAAGCTGCTAGATGAAGAAATCATTACCCCTCAAGAGGCCTACATGAAAGCGCAAGACAAGACACAATTCGCAGTCAAGTGAGTCAGCGATAGTTCACCTGCATGGCTTCGAATAAGCAGATAAAAACGGCTCGTTCGAAGCACAAACACACCAAATTAACATACTGGAAAATAGAGCAAAAATTTCTTAGCCGCCGCGCGATTCACCTCCCCAAGGATTCACCACAGCCACGCCCGTTCCCGCAAAGTCCGCAGTGTTTCGTGTCGCCACGCAAAGCCTATGCAAATCCGCAGCAGCCGCGATAAACAAATCCGGCTGACTGTAGGTGTGACCACGCTTACGTCCAACTTCTACCATCTCACGCCAGCGGAGAATCACCGCTTCGTCGATCTCGATCACACGCTCTCGAAACCAAGGGCGAAGGTCCGAATCCAACCAATGATTCAATTGGTGTCGCCGCTCCGCATCTTTGATTCGTCCGATGCCAAAACGAATCTCCGCAAAAGTCACGCTGCTCACATAGAGTTCGATGCTGCGCCGCTTGACGATAAATTCTTTAACCTCAGGATTGCATTTCGGCTTACGAAGCTCGGAGAGCACGTTCGTATCGATCAGCCAGCCGCTCACAGTTCGACCTCTCGCGCTGGCATCGCCATGCCCCGTTCACCAAATTCAAGATCATCCAGCGGTGCATTCGCCATTAGCTCGGCTAGCCCGGCCCCTGATTTCGGCAACATATTCTCAAAATACTCCGCCGAAACCACCACGACCGAAGGCTTGCCGCGCACAGTCACTCGCTGTGGCCGGTCTTTGGCACAACGTACGACTTCACTGAAGCAGGCCTTCGCCTCCTGCAGTTGCCATTCAGCGTCAGTTGCATCGGATTGTTGATACGGATTCTTTTTCACACTGACTAGACTAGTCAGCGCGGAGCTTGCGTCAAGCCGCAATCGCTCCCCTAGAGGAAGAAGGAAGAGGTTCCGCAGACAGGTTCTAAGAAGTGCCTGTCCCTGATTTAGTCTCGGAGCACTACGGCAGGAATTCGACGCGGAAGGCGCCTCTGAGGTCGCCGAGTTCGAAGCCGGTGGCTGCGTCGTCAGGGTAGAGCTGCTGGAGTGCTTGCGTGACTTCTGGGGCAAAGGTATCCGGATTTCCGTGACACATTAGGCAGGTGGCGTCCTGCATGATGATAGGGTGGTGGACGATGACGGATTTGCCTTCGCGCGTCACGATGGGTGCGGGTGCGGAGCCGCCTGTTTCGACATGGCGAGTCCACTCTTCCAGGATCGTGGTGGAGATTTCGTCGGGTGCATTTGCGGGATTGCGGTAGCGGAGCGCGGTGCGGGCGATTGTTATGTTTGGATTAGCGCAGAAGGTCAGGCCACACATGCCAAATGATGCCTCTTGAGCGCATCTGCTATGCGGCGCGTTTCTTCTCCGGATAACGGCGTCTTGCGACGTATTTTTGCCTGAAGCGTCTGCACGTTGATGTTTGCCTCTCTGGCGAGCGCGGACAAGTTCAGGATTCTGGATAGCTCTATCAAGCGGTGTGTGGTTAAAACGGCATCGATTTCGAAATAGTCGAGGATGTCCTCTCCATCATCAAAGCGGGCTTCTAGGTTATGCTGGTTGGTTTTGCTCATATAATTTTCTTTCGTTCTGGCGGCTTCTTCGAACGCTGATTAAGCGAACGCGTTCGCCTCGCTCAGTAAAGACAGCTGTCCAATGTTTGCCCTCAATCCGACCGATTGCCAGATAGCGGCACTCGTCAGGGAAGCGAGATACCAGAGTGATGAGGCCCGAATCCTCCCATAGCGTCTGGCTGCACGTAAAATCGATTCCGTGCTTCTCCTTGTTCTTATAAGATTTTTCCGAGTCATATTCAAACTCCATTAAAAGTAAGCAAGCATAAATATTTATGCATGTCAAGATTGGGGGGTATCTAAGCGTGAAATGGTTTCGCCGCACGGGCCCCTCTTGCCCGCTCCCCTTTTAGAGGTGACCATGAGCTTAACCAAGGGCGTTCCATAGTAAATACTTCCCGCTCTGAGAAATCCTTGACCGAGAACTTTCCGATATACCTAGGTGACTTCATATCTCTTAAAGGCTCCTGAGCAGATGTCCGCTTTTCGATATTGGTGTCCGAGGTCATGCAAAAGATAGCGTTAACCTATTTAGCCGAAGTTTATGCATGACGCAGCCAGTAGAGCTGTTTACAAATAAAGGTATGTTTGATGCCAGACTATTTCGACCAACGCATGTCACCACAAATGAGTCTCTTCAGTATCGAGCCTAGCTCCAACGCTCGGAGCGATATTTCGGACCTAAAAATTATAGTAAGGAAAAAACGCAAAGAACAACATGCACGCATACCTCCATTCGTTTAGTGTATTCGCATATACACTCTTCGCTTCATTAGATTCATGGCCAGTGGACTTCGGGTGAGTATGAGAACAAAATTATTAATAGCATATTGTATGGCTACAATGTCTCGATGAAACCCACAGAAAAGAAACAGATATTAGTTCTCGCAAATTCGAGCAAACGGTTAGGACGATGCGTGGCTGGAATCGAAATTCTATCGCGCGATGGTGAGCGTTTCGAATTCGGGAAGTTTATTCGACCGATCGATGCGACACAGAACGAGGGAGCGCTACGACACTACACGACAACGATCGATGGGCGGGGCGTAAAACCACTAGATGTGGTGGAAATGGATCTGCGCAAACATGCGGAGGACCCGAACCACCCGGAGGACTGGATCATCTATCAAGGTTCGCACTGGAAGCTGCTGGATAGCTTGAGCTCTAAGGTGCTAGAGGCTGTTCCGCAGAGCGAGGGTGACGCCTGGGGTAAAACTAAAGGCATCGAGCCGCCTCAATGCCTGCTACGATTCAGGTAATCAAGACGGCCAAGCCGCTTCAGGTCAGGGCCTTTTGGGACTGCTCATATGGCAATCCTTACCTGAAAATGAAACTAGTTTATAATCGCCTAGCAATTAGTATCACAGATACGTCTTTTCAAGCTACTCATGGGGAGAAGCTTACCCCAAGCAAAGATGTGACAATTTACGAGCTGGCATCTGGAAGCTTTTTGGTGCTGAGCCTGACGCCGCCATTTGAACCTCATAATTGTGGAACGGAGTATCAATACCGAGTCGTGGCTGCTATATTCGAAAATGAAGTATAAACTTTATACAGTCGGTCATTCTACCCAGGAATTTGAGTCTTTCTTAAATCTACTGAGGCAGCATGAGATAAAAGCGGTCGCTGATGTCCGCTCAGGCCCCTATAGCCAGCGATTTCCTTGGTTTAATCGGGAAAGGCTGAGGGACGGACTTGGGGCACATGGGATACAGTATGTCTTCCTAGGAGAGGAACTGGGTGCGAGGCGCGATGAGCCCTGCTGCTATGTGGGCACCCGGGCAGACTATGATCTGATCTCGCAGACCCCACTCTTTAAGGAGGGCTTAAATCGAATCGAGCAAGGATTGGCAAATATGCGCATTTCCCTGATGTGCGCTGAAAAAGACCCGATTGATTGCCACCGGACGATACTTGTGGCGCGACACGCGCAGGCATTTACAGAAGTAAAGCACATCCTAAATGATGGCAGGCTGGAAACGCATTCAGAGTTGGAAGAGCGCTTGATGCGGCGGATGGGGCTGAGTGACAATGATCTATTTTTATCCCGCGAGAGCCAGTTGGCCCTTGCCTACAAGCGGCGGGGCGAGGAGATAGCATATAGGAAAAACGAAGAGGAAGCGGTTCAGCATGAGCATTGAGATTAATACGATAGGATTTACAAAAAAAACGGCTGAGCAGTTCTTCGAGCTAGTCCGAGGGTCGGGAGCCAAGCGCGTGGTCGATGTGAGGCTGAACAATGTCTCTCAGCTCGCGGGCTTTGCTAAGAAGAAAGATCTGCAGTTCTTCCTAAAGGAGATATTGGATGTGGACTATGTTCATTTGCCGGAACTAGCGCCTACTCAGGATATCCTGGATGCTTACAAGAAACACAAAGGCGACTGGGGCGTGTATGAGCCGGCTTTTATTGAGCTCATGAAGAAGAGAGAAATAGAAAAACGCATCGACCCTGAGATTATGGCTGGGGGGTGTTTACTTTGCAGCGAGGACAAACCGCACCAATGCCACCGACGCTTAGTGGCTGAATACCTTCAAGGAAAATGGGCGAAGTGAGTATACACCATCTGACGTAAAGTAAGCATTATGAGTATATGGGATAAAGTCACCTCGCTGGCCAAGGAACTTCTTGGAGAGGAACCAAAGCCCCGGGTAAATTTATCCGAAGTGAGTGAGCAAGTGAACCGACCGCGCAAGAGCACAGGACAGCTGGGGAATAAACCGCAAAAGCCTAAGGCTGTTGATGTATCAGACATCGAAGTAATCCCAGAGTATCTCTTCATCCTTGAAGCGGTAAAGGAAGGCTGCCCAGCCCTCTTTGTGACGGGTAAGGCGGGGACGGGCAAATCCACAATGATCCGCTATCTTACGGCAAAGATGAAAAAATGCGCGGTGGTCGCGCCGACTGCGATAGCTGCGATTAATGTGGGCGGTTCGACGATCCACTCCTTTTTCGGGATACCGCCGCGCACTCTGAATCCTGACGAGGCCTTTAATCCGAATCGGCACATGCGGCCAGTCCTGGAGAATCTAGAGGTGCTGATTGTAGATGAGGTATCGATGGTCAGCCCGGACCTGATTGACTGTATGAACAACTGCCTGAAGCAGGTAAAGGGCAGCAAAGAGTCTTTTGGCGGTGTGCCGATCATCTTCGTCGGCGATATTTTGCAGCTGCCGCCTGTAGTCAGCCAGGAAGCGGAGGGTGTGTATTACACTCACCGCTACAGTAGCCCATATTTTTACTCGGCTGATGTATTTAAGGATATCGAGATCATGCCACTGGAGCTAAAGAAGGTATTTCGGCAGCAAGATGACTTGTTCATCTCCGCGCTGGACCAAGTCCGCTGCAACCGCAACTTGCGGGATGCGCTCCAGTTACTAAATGAAAATTGCCTGATAACATCTGAATCGGATGAAGCGATTTGCCTAGTGCCAACGAACGCTGGCTCTTAAAATACACAGGCTATTTAAAAATATCCGCAGCGAGACGGAGACTGATCTCCCTGCGTAGTCATTCATAGTCATCGTCACTTGACTTTGTATGCGTATGCAAACAACGTATGCGTATGAAATCTCGACTTACTTTAACTGTAGACCCACAGGTGACGCACTCGGCGAAGCGCGCCGCGCGGCTTCGCAATAAGAGTTTGTCCGCCCTGGTGGAGGACTTGCTGCGAGAAGTTTCTATGGCCGATTCAGGTGACACGCCTGAGCCGAAGCAGTCTTTTTCAGAGCGCTGGGCGGGGAAACTAAAACTAGAACGTAGAGAAGGTGACGGTCGTTTTCAGACGCTTGCTGAGAAATACGATCTGTGATGAAGGTTTTTTTCGATTGCGATGTATTGTTAGATGTGGGGCTGCGGCGCGAGCCGCACTTCGATGCGAGTGCGGGTCTGCTCGATTGGGCGGAGAGGCACCCTGGGCGTTCAGCACTTGCTTGGCACAGTGTCGCCAATCTCGATTATTTGATTCGCGGCGGCGCCCATGAGTTTATCGAAAGCCTAGCTGAGTTTATGGTGGTTCCTGAGACTGGCAGCCGCTCGCTAGAGTTTGCGCTGAGCCTAAAAATGCCCGACTTCGAGGATGCCTTGCAAGTGGCGGCAGCGGAGCAGTTTGGCGCTCAGGTAGTGGCGACTCGAAATTTAAAGCACTACAAGCAATCACCGATTCGCCCAATGGCACCTGCAGAACTGCTGGACTTGCTTCGTTACCCTAGCGTATAAATTCGACGCGGAAGGCTCCTCTTAGGTCTCCGATCGCGAAGCCGGTGGCGGTGTCGTCGGGGTAGAGTGTCTGCAGTGCTTGGGTGACTTCGGGGGCAAAGGTATTGGGATCACCATGACACATGAGGCAGGCAGCCTCTTGCAGCACGATCGGGTGGTGGACGATGACGGATCTACCATCACGGGTCACGATCGGGGCAGGTGCGGAGCCGTCTGTTTCGACACTGCGAGTCCAGTCTTTCAAGATCGCGGCAGAGGTTTCGTCGGGCGTATTTGCCGGATTGCGGAAGCGTAGCGCGGTGCGGGCGATTTTTGTTTTCGGGTCTCCGGCTGTCACGCCATCGGTGATGGGTAAGGCTACTGATTGACAGACTTGAATCGCTGCCGGGACGCCCTTGGTCTGGATCGCAATGCGAAGCTCTTGGGAGAGTGTTTCCTTGAGCGCCATAACGGTGGCGCGGCTTTCGTTGATATAGGCTTCGTCACTGGTTTGGTCGTCGACGGGGGCGGTCGGCGCTTGCTCGCTGCAGGCACTGAGCAGTGCGATGCAGGCGGTTGCGCCGATTAAGTTTAGGCTTTTCATTAGATGAAGAGGTTGGCGTGGGTTTCGGAAGCGGCACCGAGGTATTCGGCGACGCCGCCGAGCTCGACACCGTCGATGAGTTCTTCTTCGCGGATGCCCATGGCTTCCATCGACATGGTGCAGGCGACCAGGCGGATGCCGGATTTGCGGGCTTCTTCCATCAGGCCGGGGAGGTTGGGGAGCTTTTTACCGGCCATGCGGTCTTTCATCATCCAAGTGCCGAGGCCGCCCATGTGCATTTGGGAGAGGGGCAGCTTGTTAGCGCCGCGTGGAAGCATCCAGCCGAACATTTTATCCATAAAGCTTTTATTGCCGACTTTAGGGGCGGGGTCTTTGCGAAGGACATTTAGTCCCCAAAAGGTAAAGAAGAGGGTGGCTTTTCCACCCATGGCGACGGCGCCGTTAGCGATGACGTAGGCGGCCATGGCCTTGTCCAGTTCGCCGGAAAAGACGACGATGGTGGCACCCTTGGCGGTGCTGGCCGGCGTGGCCGCAACGGGGCAGGCGGCGCCCCGGCTGAGGCGGCCGGTGACGATGCCTTTGTCCTTTTCGACGCTAAGGCATTCGTAGCCGTTGGCCTTGCAGAAGGCGGGCAGGTCGTTTTTGAAACCCGCATCGGAGGCGCGGACTTCGAGGACTTGGCCTGCGGCCAGCATCGCGGCGGCTTCTTTGACCCGGAGAATAGGGCCGGGGCAGGCCATGCCCGTGCAATCGAGCTGGATGGTTTCGCCGACGGGGGCCGGTGCTTTATCTTGGGATTGGGTGGTGTCGTTCATAGTGGTTTCTTTGGAAGTGGGGGGCTGAGGGCGTTGTTCGGTTTTCCAGCCGCCGACGTGCGCCTGCACCTCGAAGCCGTGTTGGGAGAGGATGCGAGCGGCGAAATAACTCATCTTGCCGAGTGCGCAGATCGTAGTGACGGGTTTAGTTGTATCCAATTCATGGATACGCGAACGCAACTCGGGGTAGGGGATGTTGATCGCGCCGGGGATCGGTTTGAGTTTGGCCATTTCAGCGGGGCGGGTATCGACGAGCTGGGTGCCCTCGGCTTCGGCCATGGTGTAAATAGGGCGCAGCTTGCCGCTGCGGATATTGTTGGCGGAAAATCCTGCGGTGTTGAGCGGGTCTTTGGCCGCGCCGAAGGGCGGTGCGTAGGCCAGCTCAAGGTGCTCGAGTTCGTCGACGGTGAGCCGGCCCTTGATCGCGGTGGCGAGCACGTCGAGGCGCTTATCGACGCCTTCGATGCCATTGGCCTGGCCACCGAGAATGCGACCCGTGGATTTTTCCCAAAGTAATTTGATCGTGAGGTGGGTGGCTCCGGGGAAGTAGCTGGCGTGGTTGAAATCGATAACGATAGTTTTTTCGTATTCGATCTCCATCTGTTGCAGGCGTTTCTCGCTGTGGCCGGTGACGCCGGCGGCGACGTCGAAGACCCGCACGATGGAGGTGCCGATGGAGCCGGGGTAGGGCTTAGCTTGATCGCCAAGGATAATGTGGTCGGCGGCGGTGCGGCCTTGACGGTTGGCCGGGCCGCCGAGTGCGATCGCGGTGGGGCCGCCGAGGATGGGGTCGATGGTTTCGCTGGCATCGCCGACCGCGTAGATGTCGGGGTCGGAAGTTTGCATGTGGGCGTTGGCCTTGATGTGGCCACGCGCACCGAGTTCGAGGCCGGCGTCTTTGGCCAGCTGGCTTTCGGGGCGCACGCCGATGGAGAGGATGACCATGTCGGCGGAGAGCGTTTTGCCCGACTTGAGCTTGGCGTTTAGTGCCGTGCCCTCGCCTTGGCTGAAGCCAGAGATGCCGTCGCCGAGGAGGAGGTTGACGCCGTTGTCCATCAGCTCCTGCTCCACCGCGCGCACCATTTCGGGATCCATCTGCGGGAGGACTTGCTCGACCAGTTCGATGAGAGTAACCTCTTTTTCTAATTGGATGAGCTGCTCGGCCATTTCGAGGCCGATGAAGCCCGCGCCGATGACGAGGACGCTCTTGGACGACTCGGCGGCGGCCTTGATCCGATCCATGTCCTGCAGATTGCGCAGGGTGTAGATACCGGGCAGGTCGATGCCTTCCAGGGGCGGCTTGAGTGCGGAGGCTCCGGGAGAGAGGATCAGCTTGTCGTAGGCAATGTCTTCTTCGGTGCCTGTATCCAGTCTTCGGATACGCAGAGTCTTTGCATTGCGGTCGATGGAGATGGCTTCGGTGCGGGCTTGCACATCGATGGCGAGTTGCGCCTTTAGCGTCTCCGGAGTTTGCAGGGAGAGCTTGCTGCGATCTTCGATCTCGCCGCCGATATGGTAGGGGAGGCCGCAGTTGGCAAAAGAGACATCGGAGCCGCGCTCGATCAGGGTGATCGAGGCGTGCTCATCTAATCGGCGCAGGCGAGCTGCGGCCGATGCGCCGCCGGCTACGCCGCCGACGATGACGATGCGCGGGGAGTTGGAATCTGGGGTGGGTGTGGATTGTGTATTCATATAAATAGTGGGTAATTAGGCGTCCTGATCGGTGCCGAGCGTGCACTGGAAGCTGTGGCAGAAGCTGCGTAAGGCCTCGCAATTGAGCGAGTAGCAGACCTTCGGACCCGATTGGCGGTGGTGGAGCAAGCCGACCTTTTGCAAAGCTTGCAGATGCTGGGAGACGGTGGCTTGAGCCAGCGGCAACTCCCGCACGATCTCGCCGCAGTAGGCTTCCTCCCGGTCTTGTAGAAAGCCGATGATGGCGATGCGCGCCGGATGAGCGAGCGCACCGGCAAACGCAGCCAGCGCGACTTGTTCTGCGGGAAAGAGAGATTTCTTGGACGTTGCCATTTACCTATAACGCATATCGACGATATACGATAAGTCAAGATAAGTTCGAAGATTTTCTATAGTTCGTCTCAGTTTGCCGGGCAAGTGTGGCGGAGACCTTGCTAGCGCAAGTTCGCTACAGTTGTGGTAGCGATGCGACGCTAGTCGCGTCTCAATTTGCCGGGCATATGCGGCGGAGACCTTGCTGGCGCAAGTTCGCTACAGTTGTGTAGCGATGCGACGCTAGTCGCGTCTCAGTTTGCCGGGCTTACTTGCATCGATTCGCCGGACATGGTTGCCGATTCATCTTTCTCTTGCTGTTGCCTCTGCCCTTACCTTGGCCGCCTCTTTGACCGGAAAAGGCTGCCAAGTGGCGTTCGGAACCGACTCGGAGGCGCTTATAGATGGCTTGGAGGGTTTCATCTTCTGTGATGTGTGATTGACTCCGACCATCAATAATAACTGGTCGCCTGCTTTGAGCGTGTGTGCGCTCTTCGGCGACTCTTCCGCCAGATAACGTAATCCTTGCAGGAAAAAACGTAGCTTGAAGCTGCCGTCGGCTTTCTGCTCTAGCTTCGGCATGGTCTTGAAGTTATCCGTCTCCCGTGAGCCGCCGGAAATGGATAGGATGGAAATCGGGTCAACTTCCTCTGCACTCAAATCCAGCCAACTGATGAACTCGGAATACTCGGCACGCTTGGGAGATAGGACACGATTTTGAAAGAGCGGGAACAGTTTCTCGGAGGTATAGTCGTCTCGGAAGTTAGGCAGCGATAACAAGGGCTCAAAGCCAACATCCCGTTGAGCTGCAAGGGCACCTTCGGTGTAACGGTAACGGCAGGATGCGATTTGATTACCTTCCAACTTTGCATCCAGTTGACCGATGGGATACCACGCTCTACTGTCTTCGGAGCTGTGGTCGGGCGCTTGCCACACGAGATAGAGACTTTTCATGAGATCAATGTGTTGAAACTACGTGCGGCGCTAAGGAAAACCAGATCAAACTGCCTCAAAAGCGACCAGACGGAGTTTGAGTTTTCGTAGCAGGGTTGGCTTGCCGCCCTGCCTCTGGGGAGTGGCCCCGCTCTGTGGTCGGGCGACAAGTCAACCCGACTACGTTTTGAAGCAGAATCAAAACCCGATCAAGAAACTTCTGAAGGCTTAAAATTTAAACAGCTTCTCCTCTTGGGAGAGTTCAATGATCGTGTCGCGCTCTAGATTTATTTCCGGCGGCACCTTATCCTTGAGGATCGGTGCGATGTATTGGCAATGAATGCTGGGCACTAGTTTTTCGAGAATGGCCACGATCTGTCGTCCATCTACGTTCTCTATCTGATCATGCATGATGAAATTGAGGTGGGGAATATTCAGCTGTTCGGCGAATTCAATGTAGGCGAGATCGAAGGCGGTGATGTGCCCCTTCTTTTCGCCTGTGCCTGGGTTGGAAGTGACTCCCTGCATTCCGAATTGTAAATAGGGGAGTTCTTTACCTTTGGCATCGACTGTGGCGCGGGTCAAAAGATACTGCTGATCATAGAGTTCTTTCGATATCCGTTTAAGCTTGGAGTTGAAAATCACCAAATTCTTATCAATCGCGGAGTTCAGTTGCTTTGCTTGGTCGCTATGTTCGGCTAATTCCGCTCCGAGCTTGTCGAATTCCTCCGTGCATTTGTCCCAGATACGCTTTTGCTCTGACAGCTTAGCCTGACGTTCGATTAGGGTCTGCAACTCTCCGTTGATCTTATCCAAGACCTCCAGCGTCTTATCCTTGTGGAGCAAGCTTTTGAATGCTTCAGTTTCGGACTCGAGGGAATTCAGTTTCTGGATGAGTTCACGCTCTTGTTTCGCCAGTGCAGGTAGTTCCTTAGTAATGAACTCCAGCTTGTTTTGAATCATTTGATTGTGAAACTGGACGCTTTCTTCAAACGACTTTTGCAGGTTGGGGATCAATAGTTTGGCTTCACGGTAAAGCGCCTCGATCTCATCGATAGAGACCTTTGAAATATCGCTTTCCAAATTCTTTCGACTCTCCTCAATCAACTCCTTTCTCAAGTTGATTACACTTAGTTGCGTGGCAGTCCGCCCCATCTCGGCTTTGAGTGCATCAAAGGCTTCCAATTGTTTTTGGTAATCCTCAGTTAGATCCAATCGTGCCTTTTGATCTTTGAGTGCTTCTATGTTAGAAGCCAATTCCGGGAGCACTTGAAATCCGTTTACGTCGAACTGTTTAGCCAGTTTTTTCTTATATTTCTCCTGTGCGGTATGCGCTTCCTTCGCGCGTTGATAGTCGGCACCATCGCTTGAACTGACTCCGAGCCAGAATTGATAAAGCGTTTCATATTCAACCCCTTTGGTCGAAGGATGGAGGACTTTGAGAATGTTGCTGAGCTTGGCCTTTTCGTCTCGAATGTTCTTAGCCACTAATTGCCGAATAGTTGGCTTTTCATCAGACTGCTTGAAGAAGAGTTTAGCGAGTTCTGCTTTAAAAGTGTCGTAGTTGTAAGGCTCCCCGTTGATCCGTTGAATCTTGTATTTCCTGGGCAGGAAATTCCGCTCAATCGTGATTTTTCGTGGTGCGGGGACTTCGAGATCATGAACTAAAACCAGAGTGATTAGCACTTCTTTTTGAAGCAGGAAGTCCTTGACGTCGGACACCGTCCCAAATTCTGGATCCGTGTAAATGTTCTTGCCGTCCCCACCCAGGCAGAAGTCCACTAAGCGCAGTATGGTGGTCTTACCCACATTGTTACCCGACTCTTTTGGGTTCTTGGAGTTATCGACAATCAGGTTCACCCCGTTCTTAAACTCGATGTGCCGGATCGCGCCTGCGTTGCCACTAATATTGAGACTTTTTAGAAACATTTGACCAGGGTCCTTTCTTTCAGCTCGACCGCTCCGATTAGGTAGAGCCAGTTCATTGCCATTGAGAAGGCATGGTAACTCACCCTTTCTTGCCGGTTGATTTGCTCAAACACGTTCAACAAGGCAATGCTGTCGGACGACTCCTCTTTGAGCACGGACACGATCCTAGAGCCTAGGTAGTAGGCTTGCTTTTCAGGTTTGATGTCTTGATTGAGAATCATTGCGGCGGTTCCTCCAGAATCTTACAACGCATGAATGCGTCAACCATGATGATTTTGACGCACCATTCAATTTCCTCCGAATATTCAAGGTTAGCCTCTCGGTTGATTTTCTCAATGAGTAAACCTTCGACCTCATCCCAAACATCATCAGAAGGCTTCGATTGCCCATTAATAGTGAGATAGAGATCGTTAAAGGATTCTAGTAATGCGGCCTTTTTCACCGACTCAAACTCATTGTAGATCGGTTCGATAATTCCGTAGTAGGCTGAGTATTTTTGAATAATCCCAGCATGCCGATCAATGTAGTTAAAAACAATTTTGGCATCGATCTCAAAGGCGTGCGATGTGCGCGTTGGCTTTGGCTGACCTAGGTGACTGCTTAGATTTTTGATAACCTTGGCGATCAAGCTGGAGCTATTTATGACAAAAGCTGAACTGCGAGACGCTTCAAACTCATCTTCATGCACTAGCTTCATCGCCTTAAGCTGAGCCACGCTGTAAAGTGGTAAACCATTGGAATCCTTTGCATCGATAATCCCGTGATGGTTTTTACATAGCAGCATAAGGTTTGGCCTAGGTGTCTGCGGCGCATGTTGAAAGTAGATTGACCTCAGTCAGTTCGCCCGAAAAGGCTTTTTGAAGGATGGATTTTTTGAGTTTCTCGAGGGCGGCTAGTTTTTTCTGATAGACGGCTTCTAGTTCTCTACTTACTGAGCACAAAGAATTAAACTGCACGAGGATGACTTTTTGTTCTCCAAGAGGCGGAACCCTAATTGTAAATTTGCTCAGAGACTTGTTGCTTAGATTTTTCATCACCGCACCACCTGCTATTAATTCTAGCCTTTCACGAATAGTATGCGAGCGCATGAGTCTGACCAAGTATTCCGATTCGACCCTTGGTGAATGCCTGATAATGAAGCTGCCGGTTCCACAAAGCCATCCTTCCTCCTTTGTTGTTACAACTGCACAGCGCCCCAGGTCTCCCCTTCTCCCAATTATAATATCGTTTACTTCTAATTTGTAATTCTTGAGCCGTTGAGCGGTTTGAGTATCTACGGTTTTATTCGCATCATGAGTAATTCTCGTTTTGGTAATATGAGCAGGATTGATTAGAGGAATGCCGTCTTTAATATAATCCTTCTTGTGAAGTAATGATCCAAATGGCCCCGTCAATATGCCTCCTGTGAGCTCACCCAACGACTTCTCCACCCAGCCGTCGCCTTTTTGGGAGAAGAGGGTGTTGAGCTTTGATTGGAAGAGTTCTTTGGCGTTGGCGATGTTCTTTTCGAGCTTCGCCTTGGCTTGGTCGATCGCGGCAAAGGCGCCGTCCAAAATCGCGACGATCGATTTCTGCTCGGAGAGTGGGGGGACGGCCACTGTTTTAGCTTTTAAAATCCTGTAATGCCTAGCGTAACCTAGATCTTCGAGATCATAATTTTGCAGTTGATAAGCGAAAAACTTTGAGTTGATTGCTTTCTTCGGCAGAAAAACTTTTACGCCATCCGCTCCCAAGACGAAATCGAAGTCGATGTATTTTACCTTTTTAGTGTGATCTCCAAAAATGACTACAGGCTTACTAACATGGAATATGTCGTCGGGATTATTCCAGTATCCGTTGATGAATTGGTCTTCTTGAGAAACAATCGGGAACGAGCCTTCATCGAGAAACTTCTTTTTCGGTATTTTTTTAGTAGCTTTAACTTTTTCTAGGCATTCTTCAAATTTCCAAATCTCCCAATGCTTCGGGATATTTACCGGGCGCAGATAAAAGAGTTTACCCACCCGTAAGATGTGCGCGATAAAATTGGAGCTATCAAGCTGCGAGAAGATGGAAAGATCAAACAGGTAGGGCAGGCTCGACTCATCCAGTTTGCGCATGAGAGGTTCCAGACTGTTTTCCTGGGTCAGGTTCTTGCCGAGCAGAGTGAGATCGATATCGGAGCCCGGCTTATGACAGCCTTTCGCGCGTGAGCCATAGAGCAGGACTCGCTCTATCGCAGGCAGTTCTGCCAAATAAAACCGAATTTCTTCAAGGGCTTTTGGAGCAAGACCGAACATGCTTATTGGTCCCACTCTTCTTTTTGCTGCCGCAGAATGTCCTGCAGATTTCGAAAAGCACCGTAGTGACTGTCGATAATCCGTTGATAGGCCTTCTCCGCATTCTCCGGGTTATAGCCGTGCGAGGTCATATTCCGTGTTTCGATAGAGCGCATAAGGGAACTCGCGCTTTCCTCGTCGAGCAACTCACGGCGGAGAGCCATGCGGAAAGCATCGCGTGCCCCATTGATTCCGACTTCGCCCTGCATCTCAAAATAGTCTTTCAGTACGAGCCAAGCCATCTCCCAGGTATATTCGAAGCGCTGAAGTAAGCCTTCCTGCTCGATCTCGGAGAGATTTTCTTCTTCAGCCTTCTGAATGACTTCACCTAAGCGATGCAAGGCTTTCTCGAAATTCTCGAAACGCTGTAACCAACGAATGTCTTGATGTTCTCTCATAGCAATTTTTGTATTGAATCTAGCAACTCATCGGTCTCTGAGTCGAGCAGCTTCATTTCGGCGAGGATTTCTTCGGGGCTGCGGAGTGGGGCGGCTTTGGGTGTGTTGGGGTTGCTCACGCTGAGGTCGAAGGTCACGGGGTCGATGTCGACGACTGCGCGCTTCCAAGACTGCTCGGATTCGGGCTGGGTCTTTTGTAGCTCGATAAACTTGGCCATGTCGGCGTCGTTGAGCGGGTTGGTCTTGCCCATGTTGCGACCGGGATCGAGCTGGTAATACCAGAGATGCTTAGTCGGCTCGCCTTTTTGAAAAAAGAGCACGACGGTTTTGACGCCGGCCCCGAGGAAGGTGCCGCCGGGCATGTCGAGCACGGTGTGGAGCTGGCAGCTTTCGAGGAGCAGCTTGCGCAGGGCGACGGAGGCGTTGTCGGTATTACTGAGAAAGGTGTTTTTGATGACGATGGCGGCGCGCCCGCCGGTCTTGAGCGACTTGATGAAGTGCTGCATGAAGAGGAAGGCGGTCTCTCCGGTCTTGATGTCGAAATTTTGCTGCACCTCGGGGCGTTCCTTGCCGCCGAAGGGTGGGTTGGCGAGAATCACATCGTAGCGATCCTTTTTCTGAATGTCGCGGATGCTCTCGCCGAGGGTGTTGGTGTGGATGATGTTGGGCGCCTCGATGCCGTGGAGGATCATGTTCATGATGCCGATCACGTAGCCGAGGTTTTTCTTCTCCTTCCCGTAGAAGGTGGACTCTTGAAGCGTTTTCAGGTTGGAGGTGGTGCGCTCCATGCGCTGGTGCATGTATTCGTAAGCTTCGCAGAGGAAGCCGCAGGAACCGGCCGCGCCGTCGTAAATGGTTTCGCCGACTTGCGGATCGATCACTGCGATCATGGCACGAATGAGCGGGCGCGGAGTGTAATACTGGCCGCCATTGCGCCCGGCATTACCCATGTTTTTAATCTTGGTCTCGTAGAGGTGGGAGAGCTCGTGCTTTTCCTTGGAAGAGCGGAAGGGCAGGTCGTCGGCGTGGTCGAGGATCTCGCGGAGATTGTAACCGCTCTGGATCTTGTTTTTCAGCTCCGAGAAGATTTCCCCGATCTTATATTCGATGGTTTGTGGATTGTCGGCGCTTAGTTTGAAATCGGCCAGATAGGGGAAGAGCTGCTGATCGACAAATTTGACCAAGTCCGGCCCCGTCATCGCGACGTGGTGGTCGAGCTTGCCATCGGCACCCTTCGGCATGGCCCAGTTCGACCAGCGGAAGCGTTCTTCCAGAATGTAGCTGTAGGGCTTGCCTTCGAGTTCAGCTTGATCGGCCTTGTCCCGCTCCAAGTCATCCAGGTAGCGGAGAAAGAGGATCCAGGAAGTTTGGCCGATGTAGTCGAGTTCGCTGTCCGCTCCCGCGTCCTTAAAGAGGATATCGTCTATATTTTTAAAAGTTTGCTCGAACATATTTAGGAGGACTGAAAACGGGCGAAGTCAGAGTCTTCGGGAACGGTTTTGCGAACTTGCTATAAAAACGGCTCGACTGGTAGCTTTAATTTACTTCGGCAGCTCGAACTCCGGGGCGTCGTTGAGGTCGCTGTGAGTTTCGAGGTTCTTGAGTTTGACCTTGAGCTCGAAGAGGTCGGTGCGGCGGTCGAGGCGGGGGGTGACGGAGCCGCTGGCGCGTGAGCGGTAGAGGTCTTCGGTGTCGACATCCGTCACGAGGAGCGTTTCCACATTGGAATCGGCGATGGCTTGAATGCCGTCGCGGGCGAACTCGAAGTCCGACGGTGTAAAGACGGCGGCTTGGCCGTAGTGAATATCCATGGCGGGCACACTCGGTAGATTTCCAATAATACCAGACGTCGCGACGAAGATTTGATTTTCAATAGCGCGCGCTTCGGCGCACTTGCGGACTCGTAACATGGCGTGTCTATCATCGGTGCAATAAGGCACAAAGAGGATTTCCACGCCCTCGTCGGCGAGGTAGCGGCTGGCTTCGGGGAACTCCACGTCGTAGCAGATTTGCACGGCGATCTTGGCCTTCGGGGTCGGCAGCACGATGAGTTCGTTCCCCCCAGAGATGCCCCAAAAGCGCTTTTCGGACGGGGTGATATGGAGTTTCGGTTGCGCAATGTAGCGACCGTCCGGATCGAAGATGAGACATTCGTTTTGCAGCTTATCTCCGTGCCGGATGGGGTGGCTGCCGCCGATGATGTAGAGGCCATACTTACTGGCCATACGGGACATCAGGTCGATGAACGGCTCGGTAAACTCGTCGGCCAGTTTGCGGATGCCGTCAATGGGGGGGAGCGGCTCGATAAAGGAGAGGAGTTGCACCGAGAAGAACTCGGGGAAGAGCAAGAAGTCGGCGCGGTAGTCGGCGGCGGTCTCGACGAAGTATTCCACCTGATTGGCGAAGTCCTCGAAGGTGGCGATCCTGCGCACTTGATATTGCACACAGGCGATGCGCACTTTGGAGGAAGGCTCGGCGGGGGTGTAGTCCGGGTTAAGCCACTCGATGAGGCTGGCATTGTTGAGGCTCACCGGGTCAGTGATATAGTTGCGCAGGATGCCGCGCACGGTGAAGCCTTCGCGTAGTTGAAAACTTAAGACAGCGTCGCGCAGCTCTTCATCCTTAACTTTCTGCACGTAGCTCTCGGGCGTTAACTCATCGGCCACTTTGCTGTAGCTGGAGAGTCGACCCCCGGCGAGAATGCGGCGAAGGTTGAGACTTTTTGCGAGGCGCCGACGCGCTTCGTAGAGGGCTGCCCCTACGCCGCGCCCTTGGCAGTCGGGATCGACATAGACATCGGCTCCGTAGAGCGTGTCGCCACGGTCGTTGTGATTATGGAAATAGCCACCGTCTGTGATGCCAGCATAGGTATGCGCACGGTAGGGGTCGCGGTCGCTGTCCACGATGAGCGAAGCGATCGCGCCGACGACTTGTCCGTCGATTTCGGCAGCCAGTTGCCCTTTCGGGAACAGGCGCAGGTGGTTCTTGAGTTGCCGCTCACTCCAGACGACATTTTCTTCCGCCATGAGGGGGAAGGCTTTTTTATTCAGCTCGATCAGGCGAGGAATGTCCTCGTGTTGAATCTGGCGGATGTGGATCGGGCCTTTGGCGCTTTCGAAGGTAAATGGTTGCATAAGAGAAAAGTAACGCAGGATTTGTTCGAAAGGTCAAATGCGGCGCACTGCGGTTATTCTACCGTGCCGCTTCCCATTCCCGCCTCAGGTCGCCGGAAAAGCCGGGGATGCGGCCCTCGTCGAAGTCAATCATGTCGCAGACGCAGTCGATCTTTCCGATCATCTCCGGCGTGCCCATGTTGGTCAGCGACTCGGCAAGAAACTCGCGCCCGGCCTCGGTCTGGCCCTTGTGGGTCACGTCGCGGTTCCAGGCAGGCACCTTGAGATTATCCGGGAAAAATTCGCTCAGCAGCTGGTCCAGGCGGATCTCGTCGTCACCCGCTTCTTTTACAGCCTCCACGACTTGCTGCGGCTCGACCCCAAGGTGCATGCAGAGGAAGCGGTCGAAGCCACGGCAGAAATTCTTTTGGTAGGACTTGGGCAGCTCGCCTGCCAGGTGCTTGCGTATCTTGGCGATAAAGCGGGGCAGATGCAGCAGGCCGCAGGGATGCGGCTCATAGGGGGAGGGCAGATCGAAGCAAATATCGCCGGTCGGTCCTAGATCAGTGTCCTCGTTATCAGTCATAGGAGGGAGCAAAGAGCCTGCCGGAGAAAGGTCAAGCGGTGCAATTCGCCGCAGTAGGGACTTCGCTAGCGAATGTCGCGAATGTCGCCTCTTCAGACAGGCCAGTGGAGTCCTTACTAGAATGCGAAGCATGAATAGGCCACTGTAAATGCTGGCATGCTCCCAGCCTGGATATCCGCAAGCGGAATCCCTACTTTACCCGTCCTGACTCAACTCGATTATCGAGTAGCGAGATTCAAAATTGATTGTGCGCTTCTTGGTGGTGATGGCCAGTTTGATGGCCTGATCCTTCTCAGGCAGGATGACACAGACAATGTCGCTCACCACGCCTTCGTCAGTTTGGCTGTGTGCTTTACCCCTGAGCACGCCGCCCTTGGCTCCGAGATCACTCACTCTGACATCGAGCGGTAGCACAATTATGCCTTTATCGTTTTTTGACGACTTTAGGGGCACACGGATGGAGTAGGTCCCGACCAGCTTACCATCTTTGGGCTCCAGCTTGCTCACGGATAAATAGACCGGTGCGATCCCCACAAAGCTGCGACTGTCCTCGATTCGAAAGGCAAAGCTCTCCCATTCAGAGGCCACCGCTGCCTCTGTTTCAGAAGCCAACGAAGCCGTCTGCCCGAGCAGGAAGAGAGTCAAGAAAAAGTATGTGAGTAATCGCACCATAGTGCCAGATGAAGCAATAGCGTAGGAATGTCAAACTCGGGCGCGTCCTAGGATTCAAGCAAAACGAGCTCTCATGATTAGATTCGAGCCCGGTAGTGCTGAAATTCTTAGACTTTGAGCCTGTCGAAACGGCAAGCGGAATCCCTACGATAAAATCGGCTCCAGCACGGGCGCATTTGGGTCCAGCTTGGCCGAGGCCGTTGCAACCAGCGGATACCGATACTCATCACCGCTAAAGTTGCGCATGATAATCGCCTCGTCGGTCACTTCCTTCACATACTCCGGATTGATCGGCACCTTGCCGCCGCCGCCGGGCGCATCGATGACAAACTGCGGGATGGCATAGCCGGTAGTGTGCCCGCGCAGGGCTTGAATGATCTCGATGCCCTTGCGCGGATCGGCCCGCAGGTGGGCGCTGCCGGTGATCAGGTCGCACTGGTAAAGATAGTAGGGCCGCACGCGCATCATGAGCAGGCGATGAATGAGCGACTTCATAGTCTCGCTGTCGTCGTTGATCTCCTTCAGCAGGACGGATTGATTCCCAATCGGCACTCCGGCGAACGACAGACGCTCGCAAGCCGCAGCCAGATCATGGGTGCACTCGCCTGGATGATTGACATGGATGCTCATCCAAATCGGCCCGTGCTTCTTAAAGATTTCGCAAAGTTCGTCGTCAATGCGCTGAGGCAGAAAGACGGGGATGCGGGAGCCGATGCGAATGAACTCGATGTGCGGAATCTTGCGTAGCTCCCCGAGCAGGTAGTCCAGCTTACGATTGGACAGCAGTAGGGGATCGCCCCCGCTGAGTAGCACGTCGCGAATCTGCGGGGTGTTGCGAATATACTCGAGCCCACTCTCGAACTCGGGGTGAAAATTGTAGTCCTGCGCGTTGGAAACCAGACGACTGCGGGTGCAGTAGCGGCAATAGGCAGCACAGCGGTCGGTGACCAAGAAAAGCACACGGTCCGGATAGCGGTGCACGATGCCGTCGACCGGCTTGGTGTCTTCCTCCCCTACCGGGTCGAGCATCTCCTCCGGCGAAGTCTCCATTTCGCCGCTGCGGGGGATGACTTGTCGGCGGATCGGGCAGCCCGGATCTTCTCGATCAATCAGATTAAAAAAGTAGGGCGTGATCGCTAGTGCCAGTTTCTTATCGGCAAAGAGACAACCTTCGCGCTCATCGCGGGTCAGCTCCATATGCGCCTCCAAGTGGTCCAGCTTCGTCAGGCGATTCTTCAACTGCCATTTCCAGTTGTTCCAGTCTTCAGCGGGCACATCTGCCCAAAGGCCTTGGCCCTGATGCCAGTGTTCAAGAGAGTCGTTTGGATACATTTTTAGGTGGGAAGGTGGGAAGGTGGGAAGGTGGGAAGGTGGGAAGGTGGGAAGGTAGAAGGTGGAAGGTGGAAGGTGGGAAGGTTGAAGGTGGGAGGTTGGAGGTGGGAGGTGGGGGCGAAGCGGCTGTTAAAGAAGTAAAGAGAGTCAACCATTTGCATGGTTGACGCATAGACCTATTCATATACTTAAATATGTCAATGACTCCTGCGGAAACTAATTTGGACCTTGATACACTCGCCAAACAGCTCTGGGCGATCGGGGACCCGGTGCGCCTGGAAATTCTCCGCAGCCTCCCGACCGAGCCGACTTGCGAAAAGGCCTGCAATGTCTCGAAAATTGCCAAACGGATCGGCCTCTCACAGCCAGCCACCTCGCACCACCTGCGTATTCTGCGGCAGGCGGGAATTATCACCAACCGCAAGACCTGCCGCGACATGATCTACTGGATCGATTTGGAAGCCAGTGGCTTGGTGTGCCATAGCCTGCGGGACTTGTTAAGCAAGGGGGGCTGCGAGTAGTCTTGGTCGAAAGATCATCCCCGACCGGGTGAATTGCCTCTCCTCGTTTTGCCCCTATTAATTATAATCCCGTAAAAACACTCCGATACGAGCGTATTTTTATTGCAATACGCACGTGCATATCTAACTATTACGCTATGGCGATAACAGGAACCCAGTTACGTGAAAACGTTTACCGCGTGCTCGACGAAGCACTGGAAACCGGAAAACCTCTAGAAATCCGACGGAAAGGGAGGACCCTGCAGATCATCCCCGACCGAGCAGGTTCGCGACTGGACCGGTTGCGCAAGCGCCCGACCTTGCGCGGCGAGCCCGATGGAATCGTGCATCTGGACTGGTCATCGGAGTGGCGACCATGATGGCGTTGGATACGCACGTGGTCGTCTGGCTGCACGCAGGCGAAACGGATTTGCTCCCGGAGGACGCTCGTCGCAGACTCGACAAAGAGCATGGAGTGGTCTGCCCACTCGTGGCACTTGAGTTGGAATATCTATACGAAATCGAACGCATCACCTACCCGGCCGATACGATCATCGCTGATCTGAGCGAGGAAATCGGCTTGGAAATTTGCCAGAAGTCATTTGCGCCAACACTGCGTGAAGCATTAAAACTAAAATGGACCCGCGACCCATTTGATCGAATGATTGCTGCGCACGCATTGGCACACAACCTTGACCTATTAACAAAAGACAAGGTGATTCTAAAGCACTGCGAAAAAGCCTTCTGGCGATAGAATCTGCTTTTCCCGTTGCATGTCGAAAAATTACCGCTTTGCTCCTCCGCTAATTATGGGACACAGCAAGGCGGGAATCATAGCATTTGAAGACGGAACGGTATTTCGCGGGCGCGCTTTTGGCGCAGCGGCCACCAATGTGGGCGAGGCCTGCTTCAATACCAGCATGACGGGCTATCAGGAGATCCTGACCGACCCCTCCTATTTCTCTCAAATCATCACCATGACAGCCGTGCAAATCGGCAACTACGGGATCAACCCGGATGACGTCGAGTCGGACGGCCCGAAAGTAAAAGGCTTCATCGTGCGGGAGATCAGCCCCGTCACCAGTAACTGGCGCAGCAACCAGTCGGTGCAGGACTATCTCGCCCAGGCCGGCATCCCTGGGGTGGAAGGCGTCGATACCCGCGCCATCACCAAGAAGCTCCGCGTCACGGGTGCGCTCAATGCCTGCATCAGCACCGAGGATATTTCCGATGAAGAAGCGGTCAACCGTGCGAAAAAATTCGGTGGGCTGCTCGGCGTGGACTTCGTCAAGGAAGTGAGCGCTAAAGAGGCCTATCACTGGGATCCGGAACAACTTCAATCCACTCCGTTTACCGTCGCCGGCACCCACCTGCACGGCGCGACCAGCCCGGAGAAGCGCTACAAGGTGGCCGCACTCGATTTCGGCGCGAAGTATTCGATCTACCGGAAGCTCCAGCACCACGGTTTCGACGTGCATGTCTTTCCAGCCACGACGCCTGCTGAGGAAATCCGTGAGTTTGCCCCGGACGGGGTGTTTCTTTCCAATGGCCCGGGAGATCCCTCAGCTGTGAGCTACGCCCATAAGACGGTTAAAGAGCTGATCGAGCACTTCCCGACCTTCGGCATTTGCCTCGGCCACCAGATCATCACCCACGCGCTGGGTGCAGAGACCTTTAAGCTCAAGTTCGGCCACCGCGGCGGCAACCAACCAGTCAAGAATCTCGAAACCGGTAAAGTCTCCATCACCGCACAGAACCACGGCTTTGCCTCCACCCGCGAAGAGCTTGAAAAAGCCGGAGCCATCGTCACCGAAGTCAATCTCAACGACGACACCGTCGAAGGCCTCCGCCTCAAGGACCGCCCGGTCTTTTCCGTGCAATACCACCCGGAGGCCGCCCCCGGCCCCAACGACGCCGACCCGCTCTTTATCGACTTTTATAAGATGGTGGCAAAGCACGCCTGAGCGGACCCCAAGAGACCGGCCAGAGGCACTCTGTCCTACGTAGAACAGGCGTCTCGCCTGTTTTCTCTTAAAGCGAACGACGTAGCGCAGCGAAGATGCTGAAACAATGCCCCTACAGTCTCAGCCAGCCAACCCGACCCAGCAGAAAAAAGCTCAACACCCCGCCAATCAGTCCGGCCAGTGCGCTCAAACCAAAATGCAGCGGATAGTTGGGGCTGGTGTGGTGCTCGGGGATCATTGCTTCGTCGATAATGCGGAAATCCGAGTTTTTTTAGGTAGCCGAAGCCCTTCGGCGTTGGCGGAACGTTACGAATTGCCGGAACATCCCGACCAAAAGCGAAGGCTTTCGGCTACAGCTCAAAATCGGAACGTGAACCCCCCCTACTTGAACGGATGCTAGGCGCTCTCCTCATCCGGCTCACTCATGTTCTCCTCGAACCAATCGAGAAAGGTCCTGGCCGATGCATGCGCCGTCCGCACCGGGTAGCCACCAGCCTGCTCGACCAAGGCCACTTCCTCCGGCTCGAAAGTGCGCACCAATACTTTGGCCCGTGACCCGCGCATGTGTTTGAGCACGGCCTCGGCATCACGTATGCGGCGCATCGAGCAGATCACCACCCGTGCCTCACGCCCATGCGCCCGGTCGATCGTCAGGGGATCGGAGCCGTCGCCCTGAACGCAGGGGATGCCCTTCTGAATCAACTTGCGAATGACGGCGGCATCGTCGTCCACCACCACGATAGGGATCTTTTGCGCCTTGAAATACTGCGCCAGGCGTGCCCCGGCGCGGCCGTAGCCGAGCAATACGGCGTGATCGCTCAAAGTTTCGCAAGCCTGCTCGCCTGTCCGGTAGCGCGGGTGCAGCCTCATCAACGTCCAGGCTACCCGGTCGCGCGAGATGAAGGGCGTTAAGGTCATGGTGCTGACCGTGATCAAAGCGATCATCGAGAACAACTCGGGGCTGATCTGCCCGGAGGCCACCCCGGTCAGCGCGAGGAGCAGCGAGAACTCACTGGTCTGCGAAAGCAGCACCGCCGTCTCAATCGCAGCCCGCGTGGAATAGCCAACCGCCTCCGCGACGACGGATACAAACACCACCGTCACTAGCAGCAGCACCAGAATAAAGATCAGGCTGTGCACTAGCATCTGCGGGCCAGGCAGCACCAGAAAGGCACCCACGCTGATAAAGAAAAGCGCCAGGAAAAACCCGGACAGGGACCCGAGCATCCCCCGCACCAGCCCGTTCATCGGAAAGGCCGACAGAGCGAACCCGGCAAATAACGCCCCCACCAGAAAAGGTAGCTCCAGCAGATAAGCCATGCCGGAAAACGCAAACAGCATACTCAATGCACCCAGCATGAGTTCTTCGTCGTCGAGCTTCACCCGGCGCGTCAGCCACGGCACAAACCACTTGTGCAGCCCCAGCGCAAGCACGCCGAGCCCGACCGCCTTGATCACCGCAAAAGCGCTGATCAAAGCCCCCTCGGGCGACTTCAGCAGTGCCACCATTATCAGAATGATGAAGAGATCCTGTAGCAGCAGCACGCCCAGCACGAGGCGCCCATAAGGCTCGAACATCTGCCGCCGCGTCTGCAAGTGCCGCACCACCACCAGCGTGGAACTGGCCGAGAGGGCACAGCCCAAGTAAAAAGCCGTCATTAGATTATACCCGAGCACCGTCGCCGTCACGATCCCCGCCAGCCCGAGCAGCAAAAACTGCGAGACCGCCACGATCACGATCGGCTTGGTCCGCCCCCGCATCCGCCGCGGCGAAAGTTCCGCCCCGGCCGCAAAAACCAGCACCGCCAGCCCCAACTCCACCATCTCCCTCAGCAACTCACGCGGCAACGCTACACCTCCGGCCTCCGCCAGCATCCGCACCCCCACGCCCGAAAGCATCAGCAGCGGAATCACCGGCAGCCGGATCCACTTCGAAAGCCCAAAGGCCACCGCCGCCGCCAACAATAATATCGCCAGCCCCGTCATACCCGATCGCCTCCTTCTTCTCCGTCCCGATTCAATGTTGGACGTTCCATGTTGGACGTTGG